>Ga0214479_100077_pt1 | contig 58213 bp, 50 predicted proteins | sample M1_20Mar14CPVII9_5_FD_165054 | JGI IMG/M metagenome (GOLD analysis project Ga0214479, IMG submission 165054) | Marine eukaryotic communities from Monterey Bay, California, United States - M1_20Mar14CPVII9sort6BwellE14 | ecosystem: Environmental > Aquatic > Marine > Unclassified | place: USA... | reverse complement strand
CAACATTCTTAAATAACAAAATAAGCCACCAAACGCTAGACTGCAAAACACGCAATCAAGCGAAATGCTTGCACTACGCCCAAAACGTTCGCTAGCACGTTTTCGAGGCTCGTTCACCTAGAAGTTTACCTGAACTACCATTTTTAAGAATGAACGAAAATCGCATCGACACGAGTTCGCCATTTCGGTACAGAAAGTCTCCCATCTCATGCCGAAATAGCAATACACCAAATATGACGGTACTGGATGGTCCTAGTATTTAACCACTACCGCACGATGCAAATAGAATGATATCCCTCAACAAAGCCTGGATTTCACTAAAAGGAACCGTCAAAGGTTTCGACACTCCGAGGCAATTAGCCATGGGCGTGGCATTTGGCATGATGATTGGCTTGATCCCCAAAGACTCACTGCTCCCGTATTTAATCGCTTTGGTTGCGTTATTGACTCCATCCAATCTCGCGTGCCTTGGAATCTCCGCATTTGCATTTCACACCCTTGGCCCCAAGCTGGACCCAGTCCTCCAGCAAATTGGGAATTGGTTTTTAACGCTCGATGCGTTAACGGCCTATTGGCAACCGATTTCTGAATACTCGATCTTCAGTTGGATGCGAATCGAGAACACCGTGGTTACCGGAGCTTTCCTGCTTGGCCTAGCAGCGTTCTTACCCATCTTTTTGATCAGTAAATTTGCGTTTGCCAAATTTGGTACCAGAGCACATCAGTTCCTTGCGCAGACCCGCCTAGCTCGATGGCTAGTCGGAAGCAACCAGACCCCCAACTTACAAAAGAGCTAAACTATCATGGTACGTTTCTCGTATCTAATACCGCGAATCATCATCATTGCTTTGATCGCCATTGGCGTGTTCATGAGCCAAGATCCGCTCCTGCAACGCCTGTCGATTTACCGGTTGGAAAATATGACCGGCGCCAAGGCAGAAATAGGCGAACTCAAATTCGATCCAGGCACTGGCAAGTTGATGATCAAAGAATTCGCGCTGGCCGACCCGCATTCACCCATGCGAAATTTCTTCCAAACGGATATCGCCTACCTCGACGTTGACTTGCAGCGATTCCCGAAAGGGCAACTCGTTATCAAAGACGGCAGCGTTGAAGGCTTGGTTTTTGGAGCACCGCGGACAGACTCGGGCGCGCTGGACACCCCGAACAAAACAACCGCACAACTGCAACCCGAATCGGCGACAGCGCCGACTGACACGCCGCCCACTCTGAACAGCAAGATTGAAAAGATCGGTCAAAACTGGCTCGACCAATTTCCCGTGCACACTAACATTGCGCCGCGGATCGAAGACATTGAATTCCTAAAAAAATCAGATGATCTACCACTCAACCTAAAAACTCGCTTACGCGAACAACTTGAAAAAATTGGCTCGATCCAACGTCAAATTCACGAACTCAACACACAACGAAAACTTGCTGGCGAACGACACCCCAACCCTCTTAGACCTAGCAACAACGACAAGTTCGAAAAAGATTTCGCCCAACTCGTTCAAAAATCGCAGGCAATTAGCAAAGATTTCGTAAGTCTCGAACGTGAAGCCATGCAATACCGGGAGCGTCTGAGACTCGAGTACGAAAATGAAATAATTAAACTGAAAGAATTCTCATCCGCTTCTCCGTTTGAAGGTGAAGCAATTTCAAAGCTCCTTTTAACCCAAATTCAAGAGGAAAGAGTTGCTGAAATCGTAACGTGGTTTAAAGTCTTCCGGGACTCGATCCCCGATCCTCAAACATCTTTCTTACCGATACCAATTCGGGGCACGAATCTAAACTTGCCCGGGGTTGCAGCAAAGAAACCGGGTATCCTCATTGAGAATCTGGAAATCGACGGTGAAGGGCGTTTTGCCAACGAACATTTAAAATTCTACGGCACCGTGAAAAACCTCACTCCAGAACCCCACCTTCACAACTTACCCATAACCATCAATCTTCGCGCACAAGGTGCTCAACACTTTATTGCGAACTGCACGCTCGACCGCAGAACTCCGATCCCTCAGGATATACTCAAGCTACAGTGCCCACAGTTCGTATTGAGCGAAAAACTTCTCGGAGACGACAACAGCCTACTCGTGACACTCGGCGGCGGAAGCCAGATCCAGGCGGACATAGAATTAAACGCGACGGGTGACCAACTCACAGGCAAACTAATCTTCCGACACGCCAACGTCGCGTTACATGTCGACAAACTAAACGAGCTTGTCGGCGGGCAAGACGTTGCACTCCAACTCAACCAGGGCGTCGCCACGGTCGAGTCCTTTGAGACAACTGTTTACCTGTCCGGCACCATCGATAACTACCGCTGTGACTTCACGAGCGACCTTGGAGAAAAATTTGCCAAAGCTGCAAATCAAACACTGCAAAACAATACCAACCGAAACATTCAGCGGATTGAAAATCGCCTAAAACAAAAACTGGCAGACCAACTTCTATCATTGAATCAAGCCATGATGCCGAAATTACGAACCGGCAATGAGATGCTGAGCGATCTTAACGTGCTGCTCAAAACAACAATCGAAGAAGAAGAATCTCGGCAGCGGATAGCTCCCCGCAACAACCCGAACATGATTCGCTAAAGATTGCGGCTCGCAGAAATCTTTCAAAATTTTCAATCGAGAAATTGAAAATGGACGTTTACTAAAATAATTCGTCCACCTTCAGGAACCAGTTGCCAACCGTTTCCTCCAAAATCTTTGGATCGCGTTCTGCTATCATTTCTGACGTTTAAGACCATGAACCACCAACGCCGAAAGGTTTTGCGAGGCTCCTAGGGCATTCAAATTGCCGTTCCGCGGTTTCGATATTGATAATGTCCAGCCCCAAGCAGAGCTGAAGGCCTATTCAGATACCGTTCTGGAATCACATCCGCGAGCTATTTGACGCGGCACAACTGCCGTTATTGAAAAATCAATTTTCGATTACGATAGCTGTCTTCGAAACGGGCGAACGAAACCTCGAGAGAAAACCTGTTGGTGTCCCCAGCGCACCCAACGCGTTGAGTCTGTTGAGCGATTGAATGGGCACGCGTTCATTTTTTTCATCATTTAGGTTTACAGTTTTTGTTTAGTCCGGCATACTTGGCGTCACGCGTTCACCTTTGAGAGTTCGCCGCCTTTATAAAATCGTTTTACCGAACCTTTTTTATCAGTCTGGTAAGCATTATGCGGATGGATGTTGATCCAAGAGTTTCAATTTGTCAGTTTTCAACCTATCGCTGGTCTTTTTATGAGGACGTGATCCGTTACTCTACCCTCGGCTTCGAATCGATGGGTTTGTGGCGCCAAAAACTTGACGACTTTGGCAGATCAGCAGCGATTGACCTTCTTTATGAAAATAAGATGTCTGTTTCGAGCGTGCACTGGGCCGGGGGCTTTACCGGAGATGGCCGCACCTTCTCAGATTCAATTGAGGACGCGATCGAGTCGATTCACTTGGCAAGCCAAGTGGATGCAGACTGTTTAATCATCCACCCTGGTTCTCGAAACGGCCACACAACCAGCAATGCAACGCGGCTAATGAAATCCGCACTGACACAACTGGTGCCGGTTGCTGCGGATTACGGCGTAAAACTCGCAATGGAGCCGATGCTTACGCGCAACGCTGCTTCATGGACTTATTTGGAAAGACTTGAAGATTCATTCGAACTGATGGAGCGATTCCCGGCACAATCTGTGGGTTGGGTCTTTGACTTGTATCACTTTGGATTTGACGCCGAACTTTTTGAAACGCTGGAAAATCGAATTCAGCGTTTGCTGCTTGTTCAACTTTCCGATCGCAAACTCGTTTTGGAAAAAAATGCGAGATCGAGACAAGGACACGATTCATTCCGGCTTCCTCTCGGTAAGGGCGAGGCACCAATTGAAGCGTGGCTCGGCAAACTTCAAGGACTTGGCTACGCTGGTAAGTACGAACTTGAAGTTCATGGATCCTGCGTAAAGGACTTAGATTACTTTTCACTACTCGATGAGACGATTGACTATTTAGGGGCACCGAGAATCTCGGAAATGCTCGAGTCGCGCCCAGTCAATTCCAGTCCCGAAATCTTACAAATTGACCAGCGACAAATCGATTGATTTGGTTTGCTGAAAACCCGGCACTTGCCTTAGGGTTTTTCATTCATCAGCTGAAAACAAGCGAGTTGGTCTTTGCCCCGCACGTAGAGCAAGCCGTTAGAGATAATCGGCGCCGCCCAACAGGGCGATTTAAATTGGACACCATTTTCTCCGCTCCCCGGAGTGTATTCCGTCACTGGCAAGAACTCATTGGAGCCGGCTTTGATTAATAACAACCGTCCTTGTTCGCCAAGCACGACAAAGTGGCCGTCGACATAGGTTAGTGAACTTCGTGCAAGTCCTCGCTGCGTCCAGTTAACCTCTCCCGTTTTCCAATCAACGCACTTCAATTCAGCCTGAGATGAGTGCCGACCACTGCAACCATACATGGCATCTCCTATCACAATCGGCGTATTCCAGTGCGCCGCCATGGACTTAGCTCGCCTTCCATCATCGCTCCAGACAACCGCCGGCGTGCTTTTCCCCGCCACTGAATTGAGCCTTGCCGGGTCGAGTAGCACAGCACCTTTGCCATAGCACTCAGAAATTAAAACCTGCCCGTCATGCACTACCGGCATACTTGCGTTGACGCTCTCAAGAATTCGAGCACGCCATGGATACTCAAATCTCACCTCCCCCGATCGAGGAGTTACTCCGAACAAAGAACCTCTCATCCAGGCCAACAGAACAGGCTCACCACTAAGCACCGACAATTTAAGCGAACAGTAGCTTGCGAGATCGTTGACGCAAGAATACGTAAGCTTCCCGGTCTTTTTATTGAATGCACAGATACCTGACTGATTTGGTTTAACTTGCCCCAAGGCCCCGGGGGGCGCTTTCTGAGACTCCTGCGGACTTCCGCCCACCATCACTAAAATTAGTTCCTCATGGATTACAGGTGTACTCGCAACTCCAAAGAAATTCTGGATCACGCCAAAACGTTCGTTCAAATTTTGTTTCCAAACAACTTTGCCCGATATCGCATCGAGACAGTGCAGAATCCCCTCAACTCCGTAGATATATACAAGTCCGTCGTCAATCACGGGACTAGTGCGCGGCCCCGAATCATAACCGTACAAATCCTCGTATTGAGAATCGTAAGTGAACTCCCACTGTTTCGCTCCGGTTACTGCGTCAACGCATCTTAGATTCGCTCGATCGTTTACTCTTCCGAAATGATAAAACTTTCCCTTCGCAACACTGCCCATGGCATAACCTTCACCCGTCTTCATTTTCCACAGGAGTTCTAGTTTGCCATCAGCCCAGTCCGTAAGAATATTTTTTTCTGGTGATTTACCATCGCCATTCGCCCCGAGAAATTTGGGCCAGTCATTTTTGTCCGCCGCTTGCTGTCCAGAGTTCGATTGCGTTCCCTCGTCACCGCAAGCCACTGCCGGGCTACAAAATCCAGCAACAAAAGTTAACAAGAAAATTGAACAGGCGTGATACAACTTCATCTCAAATCTTTCTATGATATTCCTAGCAAGCGGGGAACAAGCGAAACCGACAATGCGACCTTGTGCTCTCCGCGGGTTCGGGACGCTGAAAAACAAATCAAGCTTCGTGACAGTTCAGTTTAATACTGGTTGAGGGATGATACTTAAGGTTAACCGAAAAATCTCGATTCGTCTCACGGAATTTAAATTCAGTTTCGCAAGGTCTCCCGGGCCAGGCGGTCAAAATGTCAACAAAGTCAACTCAAAGGCAATCCTCAAGTGGTCTCCCGCAAAATGCAAATCACTCCCCGAAGCAGTGCGAATCCGTTTTATTAAAAAATATGCTAATCGAATTAACCAAGAAAATGACTTTGTGATTTCAAGCCACCGATTTCGAGATCAAGGTCGAAACGTAGCGGACTGTCTGAACAAACTTCGCGACCTAATCATCCAGGTGGCTGAACCGCCAAAGCCACGAAAAAAAACTCGCCCCACCGCTGGCTCGGTCCGCCGACGTCTCACGGAGAAGAAAAGACATTCGGACATCAAAAAATCTCGCCGTTCACCGCCAACCGACGTTTGACCTGCAGTCTCTGAAGAAACTCAGGCAACACTCTCTAAAGCGTCTTAGCAACCAATCAAAATAGGTAAAAAAACTCTGAGTCCCTACTCACGCACAACCAAGAGAAAATCCCCAGGGCCTCACCCCCGAGGCTTCCCTAGAAGCGGGGTCGGCTTTTTTTTTGCTCGGGATGGATGTTATTGAACAATTCTTTTAGGCTCAAGCTGTCCGGTTAAAGCGGTTCTCGCGATTTTTTCCAGTTCTCGGGCAAAACGAACTTCGGGGCGAGGCTTCACTTTCCCGCCCCGACAAACGAATAATGATATAGTGCAATTGGTTGAAAGATTACTCGAGACGAGATTATGGAACGCGAACAAGACATCGATGAAATTTTAAAGCAATGGCCCTTTGATCCGCAAAGCGTCAATGTTCGTTTACTAGAGTCGGCTCAACGACGAGTCCTGCAGATGCGGGTCGACATGGGAATCCTCCAGCTCGAGACCGATGGACGCCCAGATGGCAATCGATTTCACGGGGCGACCACCTACTACGAATTTCTCCGCGTACAGTCAACACAAACGGAAGATAAATTTGAGCTAGACGAAGACAGCTGCCTTGAAGTCGATCGTGAATTTGTTCAGTTTTATCACCGTCGCGTTTGTTGGCTGCAGTTAAAAGAATTTGATCTCGCCGTTCGAGACGCCGATCACACGCTCGCTTTAATGGATTTTTGCAAGCGGCACTCCAGCGACGAACAATGGACAATTTCGCACGAACAGTACCGACCCTTTGTGCTGTACCACCGCACGCAGGCGGCTGCGTTAGCCTACATCAATCAAGAAGAAGACTTGGGCGAAGACGAAAATGCCGCGCCCCCCACCGATACCGCCGAATACGCAATCGACGAAGTAAACGATGGTTTGATTCGACTGCGAAAATTGTTCGCTGAGTACGATGCCGAAGAACAATTTGACGAAGATGAATTGGTTCAACGTCTCACGGAGTTCCGCGAGGGGCTGCGCGAGAAATACGAAGTCGGGCCAACTGCAAAAGAGCAACTCGAAACGGCCATCCAAGACGAAGACTACGAAGCCGCCGCGAGACTGAGAGACCAATTGTCCAAACGAACTGGCGAAAACTACGGCGCCTGACAAAACGGCGAGCAGATGATTGCCATCGAGTCCGCTATCATGAGCCGACTTGAAGGAAATTGTTACAAAGTGTGAATTTATTTCACATTTTAAGACGTCTGCGGCACGTAAACCGCTCGCCCCAAAACGCTAGCACCAATTCCTCAGCAATGTTTTTCCGCGTAATCGACGCTGCCGCTCCGCCACAGCCAACATTTTTTCCACTTTGGCATGAGTCCTGCAGTTGTATAGTTCATGACAAGACGTTTGTCATGTGACATCTATTACTGTTCGCAAAGGAATGAAAGAATGCTCGTATTATCACGGAAGCAAAACCAGGAAATTATCATCGGTGACAACATCAAGATTACAGTTGTCAAAATGAAGGGCAACACGGTTCGACTCGGAATCGAAGCCCCCAGAGAGGTAAACGTGTTACGTGGTGAACTGCCTCGCCACGAATCACCAAAAAAGGAATTTGCAAATTCAGCAGAACCTCGGGGTGAGATGACTGTGGTTTTCAGTAATCACGACGGCGACAAACAAGCTTCAACAAACCGAGAAGCTTTCAAATCTTTTCAATCTAAGAATAGACTGACCAATCGGGATCGACAGACAGCGTTACCACCAACTGCGCCGCAAACCGAAACGCATTCTTTGCGATTTCGTGGCACCCTTCCGACCCAACTGCAGCATAATCGGTTAAAAGAAATAGTCGACCAGCTAACCGCGAAGCCGACAAAATGATTCTTGCAACAATGACGTTGATTGAGCCAATCGCTGTTTTGGCTTGAACTAGAAAATAGAACTAATCATGCAGCACGGATGCTGCAATTAGTTTCTTTTATTGCTCCTCGGCCTGACTAGGCACTTCCCATCTCCAGCAACCCCCGCACTCTCTTTTAAGGCGGGCGCTTATTTCTTGCCAACCGCAGGAACTATTTCACCGGAGAGACCTGACTTCATCTTGAAACTGGAACTGCACGCCTTTGCCTCGGGCAGTCCCCTCAGATGAGATTGGAATGATTGGAGGACTCCCGTTTGCCTGCTGACGCTGCTCCCAGTGCACCTTCAATAAACGGCGTACTTCCTCGATCGTCTCAGGGTGCTGATGAACGTGATTATGTTCAGAGGGTACTAGCTTCTTCGAAATGGCGACCGAACTAAGTGCATCCTCAACATCGACGACCCCGTCGTCATCGGCAAACTTAGCCTTTGACTTTGGAAAGATTGATTTTTCCTCTACTTGGCCTGCGATGTTGTGCAAATTAATCCCACTCGTTTTCACACGCTCGTTAAATATTTGAATGGCGGGGTTTTGGGGATTCAAGGATTCAATACTGGTTGTAAATTCAACCAATGAACCTTGCTTCCATTTCCCTTGGTTGGATTTGATTAATTGTTCTAAATCGACAGATTTTTCCTGCGTCCCGGAGATCACTTTTTTACCAAACCACTGAGTCGCTTGATTCGAGTATCGACTTCCACCAAAAGGAGTCGCAATCGTGATCACACGATCAATCGAAGGGTTCTTACGAAAATAGAATGAATCCTTAAGCGCGGAAAGAGACTTCGGATCGCCTTGAAAACCATTCAGCGGATAATCACTGTTTAGTTTCCAAAACTCATCGCCACTGTCGAATGTCTGCATCAGCGAAAGCAAGCCACCCATGCTATGCCCCACCATCACTGCTTCATCTCGGCAAATCGACTCATGATTGGGATCCAGCGAATCAACCATCTCTGCGAGGTCGCTTCGTAATTCGCGGGCAGACTCCCAAAATGGTTTTCCTGTGGGATACGAATAAAACCAAAATTGGAAATTCTCTCGAACCTCTGCATCGCCTCTTAATTCATTAAGCATATGAATCCAGGTCGTCGCACTGGACCAGAATCCGTGCACGAAGATGACGGGTATCTTGTCAGGATCGAATGGCTCAAGCATGAACAGCCCGTAACTCTCAGGGGCATACTCAGGATTGAAAAGCGACACCGTTGCATTCAATTCTTTATTCAAAAATGGGTCTATCAATCCGTAGGCAAGCGGTGTGGTAATATCGCTTTCTAACTCAAATTGATGCTGACCTACAGCGACGCTCGTCTGCTCCAGCGGATCAAATAGGACGAGTTTACCTCGCATGAGGTTGGATTCTGAAGAGCGATTGAGTTGGCTTGGTGATTCGCCAGACTGATCGCCGGAAGGTTTTATTTGAAAAACCGCCGTCATCGGCATTGGAAGCTTTTCCGGATAGAACATTTCATCTGAATTCGAACTCACTTGCCGGTTTCTAACCGCGATTAAAGGAACGCCCCACCCACGACCATCGGTCCGAAATTGATTTTCAAATCGCCCCACTTCAAAATCACGCGAAAGGACTAGCTCGGAAAAATCAACATCTCTCCAGCGGCCATTGACCTCAAGCTCAATTTCATAGCCAGCTGATAAATTAACGATTTTGCCCGAGCCGTCCCCGGGTAAATCACGCCGAGCTACCAAGGCTGCAAGGAAACCTTCGAGTGACTTGTTATAGGTCTGGCGAATATTTAAATCTCGCCCGCTTGCGTCCGACTGCTGCACCACTGAAGAATCAAAAATATACAAACTAGATGACTCAAGCGCAATCTTATTCATCTCGAAAGCAATCTCTGCCTCACCGGAATACTCAGCCCACTGAGCGTGAATCCGTGCTAATTGGGCTGTCGCGTAAAGCCCATCGGCAGTTGATGAATCGTCGGCAAGATTTTTTAACTCACGCGTGGCATGAAGAGGATCCGCAAGATAAGAATTTGAAAGTCCATACTGACTTATGATGGACATTATTTCATCTGGTGCGGGCGGAATTTGATGACGCCACCTCCTCCTGATTCGCCTTCGCGACTTCGACTCGACTGGCTCAATTTCAACTAACCCTTCGTAACCGACACCACTCAATCGCACCAATTGCATTTGAGTTGCGGCACAACCGGAGTTCATGCCAACTAAACAGAGCATTCCAATCAAAATCAAGAAATGACGGAAGCCCTCCGCGCGAATCGCACCGCCAAAAGAAGGCTCCACAGGCATGGTGGGAGCATCTAAAAATCCTGAATTCTCGAAAATGTCTAGCTGAACGCTGTGATTCGATTTCACGATTGAATTCCGGGCAATTAATTTTCAATTCAGCAAATCTTGGGAAATTGCAACTCCCAATCAGCTTTACAAAGCATGACCCAACAGATGAGAATATAGGAGTACTTTAACCGCCCGCGTTTCGTCAACTGCGATTACGCTAGCACCCGTCGCTTCTCTGATTTCTAATTGAAGTTTCCCCACTGAATGGTGACCAGCACGATGCCCAATAAGATCACACGCCGAACTGCAATCGCGAATTGCCTGGGAACTGTAGCGACCGCCACATTCCTGCAACCGCCCCCAGTTTCACCGGAATTAAATTTGCCGCTCGCTCCAAATTCACCGTTAGTTCGTTCACCCATTTGCGTTTTCACCAAACCGTTTAATTCGATTAGTTTTGACGCTTTGGCCGATCAGATTGCTACCCTTGGGTTCGACGGGATTGAGGCTCCAATCCGCAAGGGCGGACACATCGATCCGACCGAGGTGTCAGAAAAGCTTCCGCAACTCGTGGAGGCTTTGGCAAAGCGAAATTTAAAGATCACCATCCTCACGAGCGACGTTAACGATGCCTCGGATCCCGTCTCCCGGAACGTCCTCAAGGTTGCAGCTTCGCTGGGAATCGAGCGGTATCGCATGAAATACCTAAAATACGATCTCAAACAGCCAATTATGAATCAAATAGAAAATTGGCGTCCGCAGTTAATGGAACTAGCTGAGCTGAATCGCGACTTGGGGATTACCGCTGTATACCAAAACCACGCGGGCAAAAATACGTTTGGGGCACCGCTCTGGGACTTGAGCGTCGCACTCAAGGGGATTTCTCCTCGCGAAATTGGCGTCGCCTATGACATCCGGCACGCTGCTGTAGAAGGTGGGATGAGTTGGCCCATCACTTTTGATTTGATCTGGCCGCACGTCGATTCTGTTTATGTAAAAGATTTCGTCTGGGAAGGTAAAAAAACCAGAAATGTTCCTTTGGGTGCCGGCCTAGTTCCAAAAGATTTCTTCAAACTCCTCAAAGCTAAAAAGTTCTCCGGCCCCATTTCGCTTCACGAAGAATACCTCGACCACAAAAACCCGGAATTAGTTGACCAGCACTGGCAGGCGATCGAGACTGATTTAGCAACCCTGAAGGCGCTGATTTAATTTACAGAATTAGCGAAGAGGTCGTAGCAATCAGATTTGGGATTGTCGGAATATAAAATTAGCTTGCCCGATGAGTCGGTTCCGGTTTCCCAGGTCGGAAACTCTGCATCTGCCCGACGGTAAGCTCAATGTTCAATTCGCTCGCTAGTCCACTGGCGACACGGCTGACGATTGATTCCAACAACTCCGGACTCGACGCCACTCTTGCGTTAACTAATAAATCCGCGGACTGGGTTTTTATCTCGCTCGCCAAACTGAGTTCGCTCTCTGTAACAGATCCCACACGGTTCGCTACCGCAGAATCATTCAGAGTTTGCCCTAGCACCTTCAGGTGAGCAATTTCGCTACCTGAACTTTCTAGCTCTTGGCTAATGTTATCAACAATCTGCAGAACCAGCTGATCCAAATCGAATCTTGACTCGGCGGACGCTTTGATTTGGCAATTTAACCACCCCAATTCGGCCTCGCCTTCGGCGTAAGTCACATAATCCATGTCCATCATTCGATCGCGTTTAACCGGTTCGGACTCAACGGCCTCCAGCAGACGATCCATACCAATGCCCTCGCGAGCACTAAAACCGAATGCTTTGACGCTTTCGAATCGACTCCGCACCAATGCTAACAACTCCTCTTGGACTTCCTCGGTCAAACTGTCGATCTTGTTGATTGCAATTGAATCTGCTTCTTCGAGTTGCTTGAGAAAAATATATTCGGCTTTGGGCGAAAACCCCTTTCCCTGACTTGCAGAGAGAATTTTTCGACCGTGACTTGGCTTCAACAAAACTACCAGCGGCCCCATTTCGAAACGGTCCCCAAACAACTCACGCATGGGCTGAATGACGGTCGCAACAAGATCGGTACAACTTCCCACGGGTTCGGCGATGACAATATCGGGGGTTTTCTCTTCCGAAAGTGTCCCAACCGTGGAAATTAAATCATCGAATTTGCAGCAAAAGCACGCCCCAGGCACTTCACCGACTTGGAACCCCTTAGCCCTGAGAGTTTGCGTATCAACTAAATCGTACGCCTGATCGTTAGTAACAAGAGCAACATTAAGCCCCTGCTGAACGTAATGGGCAGCCAAACGCCCGATTGTGGTCGTCTTGCCTGCCCCTAGAAATCCGCCGATCATGATAAAACGAATAGGTTTCATTTTTATTTCCGATGTGCTGCCGGTTAAAAACGCGATTATACTTTATACTAGAAAAATCACAGTGCTCGATGGACGTTCTATTACAAGTTCTCTGAAACCGTTCAATTGTGTACAACTCAACAAACTAAATCTTCAGTGGTGACAAGTTGACCAAAGTAATGCTTGCGATCGATGGCGGCCCACCTTCGGTGGAATCTGCGCCGTTTCAGTGGCCTTTTGCCAATGAAGCGATTCGCAATGCCGTGTCTGAAGCGATGAGCGATGGCTCTTGGGGACAATACGACGGGCGTTGGACCAGAGATCTTATCGAGCTTCTGAAACAGAACTTCCAATCAAAAGAAGTCATGCTTTGTTCAAGCGGTACGATCGCTGTGGAATTAGCGCTCCGTGGTGCTGGTGTTCAAGCCGACTCGGAGGTTATTCTCGCAGGGTATGATTTCCCGGGAAACTTTCGCGCGATCGAAGCGATTGGTGCTCGACCAGTGCTCGTCGATGTGGTGCCCAATGGATGGGTTTTAAGTGCCGAGCAATTGGCAGAAGCATTAACTCCACAAACATCTGCCGTAATTGTCTCGCATCTCCATGGCCAGATTGCTGACCTCGAACAAATCCAGGCTGTCATTCGCGATCACAATCTAAGCGTAGAGCAACAAGTCATACTTGTCGAAGACGCATGCCAGGTCCCCGGCGGCAAGCTTCATGGAAAACCGCTGGGAAGTTGGTGCGACGTGTCGGCTCTTAGCTTTGGGGGAAGTAAGCTTCTTTCAGCCGGACGAGGAGGAGCTATCCTGACAGATCGTTCTGACATTCTCCAGAGAGCAAAAATCTTTGCACAACGTGGTAACGATGCTTTTCCAATGTGCCAACTACAGGCCGCCACGCTTTGCCCTCAGTTTGATACTTTGCCTGAAATGACCGAAGTCCGTCATCAAAATGCCACCCAATTAATCGAATCTATTTCGTCGCTGGACGAACTAGTCGGACTGCGGCAAATTGTCGACGGTGCCACGCCCGCTTATTACAAAGTTCCCTGGCTTTTAAAAGACAGAACACCGGGGTGGTCGAGATCTGAATTAGTCAACGCCCTTAAAGCGGAAGGACTTCCCATCGGTGAAGGCTTCCGAGGTTTTCTGCGACGTTCACCGCGTCGCTGCCGCAAAACAGGAACGTTGGTAAACTGCCAAATCGCCAGCCAACAGACAATTGTCCTGCACCATCCGGTACTCCTCGAATCAGAGGACACCCTTAAACTCGTCGCTAACGCGATTCACAAAGTCGTCATCAATTCACGATAATGTAGAGCACATGATCGATTCTCCAACTGCCGCCCAATCTGGCCGCACTCGCGACATTCTCGCTCTTGCATTCGCCATTACATTCCCAACCCTGATCACTCTGATCTATTTTGAGTGGCTCGAGGGAGCCAATGCTCAAATTCAACAAATCGCTTTTGCGATTGGCAAAATAATTCAATTTGGATTCCCACTCGTCTGGGTTTGGCTTTGGTATCGCAACCGACTTCGCACTTTTTCACCATTCGCGAAAGACACACCGGAGAAAGTTGATCGTCCTTCCGATCATCACTGGGCATCCAAACACGCCAACGGAATTGGCGTGGCTTTCGGGTTCCTAGTTGTTGCCGCCATGTTTGGACTCTATTTACTCCTGATCAAAGGTACGGGACTGGGAGACCAGCTAACTATCCTTGTCCAGGAAAAAGTAATTGACATGGGAATTAAAAACTTCTGGCAGTACTTAGCACTTGGAATTTTCTACGCACTCTGTCATTCCTTCCTTGAGGAATACTACTGGCGATGGTTTGTGTTCGACCTCTTGAAAAAATTTATGCGCCCAGAATTTGCAATGCTCATTTCAGGCCTCGGATTCATGGCCCATCATGTTGTATTGTTAGGAGCCTTTTTTGCCTGGTCAGCTACGACCTACCTACTGTCAATTTGCATTGCAATCGGCGGCGTTTTCTGGGCCTGGCAGTATGAAAAAACAGATCGCCTGATGGCTCCCTGGCTGAGCCATATGATCGTAGATGCCGGGATTTTCTCTCTGGGCTACCTGATCGTCCGATCGATCTTCGTTTGATCGATCTTCGTTTGATCGATCTTCGTTTGATCGATCTTCGTTTGATCGAGTCTGCAACTGTAACGACGGGTCGCTGACCGTCCCTCGCCTCGGTTAACGCGAGGCAAATAAATTTGGCAACACAGCTCTGGTCAAGGTTGAATGAAAAGTGCCCGCTTTTGATTGGGAAGCGAGTAATCGAATCCACACGTCAAGAACATTTCGTCAGATGCCGAAATCACCATCAGCTCTTTGACTTTTTCATCGCGTGCCCGCTCGACGCAGCGTTTTACCAATATCCCACCCAAGCCCTGACGGCGATAATCTGAATGAACGGCAAGGCACTGTATCTCAGCCAACTTTTTTGAGTAAATCTCAAGCGCACAGAACGCCACAATCCGTCCGTCGGCAACCGCCTTAAAAGCGTGCTTCAATAAAAGTTCCAGCTCAAGCGAAGTCCGCTTCAGCAATTGACGATCGTCCAAATATGGCTCAAGAAAGGATTGCACTTCGCTAAGTTCATCCGGACAAACTGTCACAATCTCAACTTCGCTATTCCCCATAATCCACGCTCTCTTCCAATCTATTTTCCGCAACACCAATGGCGAATCATCTTGGCATACATATCGGTGCCAAGAGAAAGTTGCTCCAATGAAATCCATTCGTTTACGGTATGAGCCTGTTCGATACTTCCCGGGCCGAAAACAATTTTATCCTCTATCTCGGAAAATACCCCACCATCCGTTCCATAGGAAACGGTTTTCGATTTTGGGCGGTGAGCCAGTTTCAATGAATCTTGCACAAAATCTGAACCGGGACTCGCAAAGAAAGTCTTGCCCCAGTGGTTGATTCGGACTTTAACGTCATGCCGCTCACCAGCCTGACGAACTCTCGTTAACAGGGGTTCGACATCGATCCCCGGCATCGGACGAAGATACATTCGGCAAACCGTCTTACCAGCGGTAACATTCAATGCGGGGGAATCGTCTTTAATATTAATATTCCAGCTAAGCGTTGGCGGATCGAACATGTCATTCTGCCACTTTAATTCAGTTTCCACTTCGTCATGGATCGCTTTCATCTCCTGCAAAAATGGAATCATACTCAGATTTGCACTTACATTTTTTCGGCTACTCGAATGGCCGGCTACCCCCTTTGACGTCGCTTTAATTTCCACCGAACCTTTGTGAGCATGCACCACCTCTAAATTTGTCGGCTCTCCAATGATCCCTTTCGTCCCGTTTTCAACTATCTCGCGATAGAGCTGGCTCTCCTCAACTACACAACGCGCTCCATGGAATCCGACTTCCTCATCCGCCGTAACAACAAAATAAAGTGGAGCATTTAGATCGTCCCAGGCAACCGTTTGAGCAGCCGTGAGCATGCAGGAGATGGAACCTTTCATGTCGCAGCTACCTCGTCCATAAAGACGTTCTCGGGCAACCGCAGGCTCGAACGGTCCGAACTTAGGACTGAACCATTTCTCCGCGGGGACAACGTCGGAATGACTGAAATAGGCCAAACCTCCAACACCGGCCCCTTTCTTGGCCACAAGATTAACTTTCAAAGCGTTGTTCTTGTCTCGGTATTCAGTCTTTTCAACCACAAAACCATGCTTCGTGAGCTTCATCTCAAGGTATTTACTGACCAGGGCATTCGACAAATGACTAGTCGAATCGAAACTAACTAATCGCTTGGCGTATCGAAGTGCTTTCACGTTAGACTCGTACTAGAGAAAAAGGGAGGAGGTGGGACGTCTGCCAAAACTAAACAACGCTTCCGTTCAATCCGGCAACACAATTATATACAAAACGCCTGCCGTTCGATGCAAAATCCTCTATGATTAAGTTCCGGAATCAAAAGTTTTAAGACATTCGGCCGCTCACAATCATTCCGCCTGTAAAAAATTCAGGTTAGCCAAAAGATTCCGGATGAAAAAACCACTTTTGCTCAAACAGTTCGCCGGATACGGTTCGCCTAAATGCAGTCCCCGCAACTGCGACACGCCTAACTTAATTCACTCTTCCCCCGCAATCACGCTGACGCCATGGCCTCCGATAACATCCATTTTGTGACCGGCCGACTTGCTGAACCAGCGCTGCGTCATTTACTTCCCGAACTCTCCAAAAAAGTTGGCTTTGACTACTCAATCCAAGTGATGCCAATCACGGTCGCTGCCTTGATGACCCCCAGTTGGATTGCAGCGCGGATCAAAATCCCCCATCAGGCAACCAAGATCATTGTTCCCGGACATTGCAATGGTGACCTTTCGCCCCTCAAAGCGAAAACTAAATTACCAATCGAACAAGGGCCAAAAGATCTCCGCCGCCTTGCCGAACATTTTGGACAAACCGCGGACCGCTCGGATTACGGCAATTGGGATATAGAGATCATTGCTGAGATCAATCATGCCCCTCGGCTATCCATTGAACAGATCGTGCGAACTGCCAATCATTTAAAAAAGGACGGGGCAACTTTGATCGATGTCGGCTGCGAGCCGAATTCGACTTGGAATTCGGTTGGCCAGTGCGTCACCGCATTGCAGTCGGAGGGACACCGCTGTTCGATCGACAGCTTGAATCCATTGGAAATCGCACCGGCAGTTGAAGCCGGCGCCGAACTGGTGCTTTCCGTCAATTCCTCTAATCGCCAACATGCTGCCCAGTGGAACTGTGAAGTCGTAGTCATCCCCGATAACATTCGAGACATCCATTCCATGGAAGACACCATGGAATTGCTAGACCAGCAAAATGTTCCCTTTCGAATCGACCCGATCCTCGAACCAATTGGTTTAGGCTTTACACAAAGCCTCGAAAGATACATGCAAGCTCGACGCCGCTGGCCCCATGTCGAAATGATGATGGGAATCGGCAACATCACTGAATTGACGGATGTTGACTCCGCTGGAATCAACGTTCTCTTGTTGGCGATTTGCCAAGAGTTAAAAATTCGCAGTATCCTTACAACGCAAGTTATTAACTGGGCACGAACCAGTGTTAAAGAATGTGATCTTGCCCGCCGACTCGTTCATTATGCTGTGAATCAGTCGATTCCACCCAAGCATCTAACCGATCAATTGGTTCTCCTGCGAGATGAAAAATTATTTCAATTCGGAGCAGAACAAATTGAAGAGTTGGCGTCGCAAATCAAGGACAACAATTACCGCATCATTTCCGAGGCCGATGAAATTCACTTACTTGGCAGCCGACAGCATTTTCATGACGCAGATCCTTTTCTAGTCTTTGACCAACTCATGGCCTCCGCTCCGACCAATGTTGACCCGTCGCATGCCTTTTACCTCGGTTATGAAATGTGCAAAGCGATGACTGCGATGCAACTAGGCAAACAATACACGCAAGATGAAGCGCTTGACTGGGGCTTTCTTACGCAACCGGAAACGGATCGCCACCGACTTAAAAAGAAACGGACTGATCGAATAAAACCCTCCCCGCCAAAAACCACCCCGCCAAAATCCGACCTGTAAAATCCAAACGTAGAAAACCAGCCATTTAAAAGGCGAGCCGCCATTCTCAAGTAACCTGATTACCTATTCTGAGGCTATATTTTCAATGAGTAATTCCGAGGACGATTCCATCTCCTCTGTTAAGCCGCAAGCTGACAAACCGCAAACTGACAAACCGCAAAAGGTCGATGAAAGCCGCTTGACGACCGCCTTTCACGAAGCGGGACACGCAGTGATGGCCCAAATCGTTGGCCGTCCAATTGAAAAGGTATCGATTTCGCCAGCTCACCTACAAGCTGGAGGCATGCGATTGGGCGTCTGCAAACTACAGAAAGGAAGAAAAAAATCGTCCAAAGATGCTTTGGAAGATGAAGTCATGATTCTATTTGCCGGCATGGTTGCGGAATCTTATCTGACCGGTGAATATTGTCGCCAAGGGGCAGGGCAGGACCTCCGAATGATTCGCCGGCTTCTTTTGAATCGTGGAGGAAGTGAAAGAAGCCTGCAAAAATTGGAAAAAAGAATCCTTGAAAAGACCGAACACATCCTCGACGATCAAGCCCATCTAAAGGCAATTCGTAAAATAGCGGAAAAACTGGTTGAAAATGAATCGGTCAGCGGTCGAAGTGTCCGGCACCTGCTGGATGAGTCAATTGCAAGCGAGTCGTAAATCACCCTCTTGCCTTTTAAGAGTGACTTAACACTAATGGGATTCAGGCGTCGCTACCCACCAACCCGGAACCATTAAATTGACTTTTGAGCCTCTCGTAAAAGAACTTGTCCCCGCACCTTCGGTCGACACTTGCACAGCGAAATTAGCATCGCTGCCGGGCTGCCTGCTTCTCGATAGTTCGATGAAAATCTTTAACGAGGGCGACCAACCGCTAGGCCGCTATTCGTTTTTAATGGCCGACCCATTCCAAACCATTCAGATTCCGTTAGGGAGTGAGCAACCGTTTACTGAAATCGGGCGATTACTCGACCAATTCACTTCACCGACAATTCCAGACCTACCGCCCATGCAGGGTGGCCTCGCGGGATTCTTCAGTTACGACCTAAACCAATCGATCGAAAAAATTGATCCGGTAGCTCACAATGAGTTTCAACTTCCCGCCATTGTTTTGGCCGCTTATGATTTGGTTATTGCGTGGGACCACCAGCTAAATCGCACCTGGATGATTTCCCATGGTTTTCCTGAGACCAGCCCGGAAGACCAAGAGAAACGTGCCCAATCGCGTATTGAGTTTTTCAGCAATGTTCTTGAGAGCGAGGAAGCCAGTCATTCCAACAATGACCAACCCCATCTCTCTGAGGATTTGGCGTTCGAGGTTTCGAACGCACTTAATGTTGATGGGCCGACTGATCTGAAAAGTAATTTCTCAAAGCAACACTACATCGATACCGTTCAACGCTGCATCGACTATATCTTCGCCGGGGACGTGTTTCAAATCAATCTATCGCAGCGATTATTACATCCCTCCAACTGCGATTCACTTGAACTGTACCGGCGTCTGAAAACTTGTAATCCAAGTCCATTCGGTGGCTATTTCGACATCAGCGGAATTACTAACTGCCCCGCTCAGATAATAAGCGCATCCCCTGAACGTCTGTGCTCAGTCAGGGACCGGATTGTGGAAACGCGTCCTATCAAAGGAACTCGTCGACGCACGGGACACCCGATGGTAGACATCCAAGCTCGGGAAGAACTACTTGCTTCAGAAAAAGACCGTGCCGAAAACACAATGATCGTCGATTTGATGCGGAATGACCTTTCGATTGTCTGCGAATCGGATTCGGTTCGGGTTGGCCAGTTATGTGAATTGGAAGAATACCAAAGCGTCCTTCACTTGGTCTCATCGGTTGAGGGAAAACTTAAACCCTCAAAGAATCTGATCGACTTGGTTGCTGCCATTTTTCCTGGTGGTTCTATAACCGGCGCTCCAAAAGTCCGCGCGATGGAGATCATCTCCGAACTGGAACCCTGTGCCCGGGGAGCCTACTGCGGCTCAATGGGGTATTTAGGCTTTGACGGAAGCGCCGATCTCAACATTTTGATTCGAACGATCACGGCGTCACAAGGATGGTGGCAAATCCCCGTTGGCGGAGGCATCGTGAGCCACTCAATCCCGCAAAAAGAATACGAAGAGACCTGGACCAAAGCCGCAGGCATGCTCCGAGCCGTTACAATGGATCAGGCACCTGCTTAAATTAGTCGTATCCTTTACACCGCGAACTGCCCCGTAACTCAGCTTCAAGATTCGTATTCCATGATCCTCGTTATTGATAATTACGACAGCTTTGTCCACAACTTAGCCCGGCATTTCCATCAATTAAAATGTCAAACGGAAGTCATTCGTAACGATAAAATTAGCACCCTGGATATTGAGCACATGTCTCCTGACGCAATCGTGCTCTCTCCTGGGCCATGCACACCCGATGAAGCGGGATGTTCGCTTGAGATCGTGAAAAATTTTCATCATCGGATTCCGATGCTCGGCATTTGCCTCGGGCACCAAACCATCGTGAAGGCACTCGGCGGACAAGTCGTCAGGGCAAACGAACCTGTCCATGGGCGACAAAGTCGAGTGACCCATACAGGCTCTCCAATGTTTTTCGGAATCTCAGAAGAGTTCAATGCCGGCCGCTACCATTCACTCGTCGCTCAAATCCCCAAGCTCCCCGAACAACTCGTGGTCAGCGGGCGTTCTGATGACGGTACCATCATGGCAGTTGAACATAAAACCCATCCAGTTGTGGGCCTTCAATTTCACCCTGAATCCATCCTCACCGACTGCGGCTACAGATTACTGTACAACTTCCTTTCACTCGCCCAACTGGCAAGTTCTGAATCGTCAGACGCGTTTGCCAAACTTTGCGAATCCAATGAACTCAAAGACCTTTTACCCTCTACAACAATTCGGTCTGATCGACTTTCTACTGCTATTGCGGACGAACCTTCTCGTGGAGGAACCTCGGCATGATTTTGGAATCAATCGTAACGACGATCAACGAGGATGGATCGGTCAATGTTTCCCCGATGGGACCGACGGTTCATAGCAACTTGCAAAATTTTGAACTGCGGCCATTTAATACCAGTCGAACATTCGCCAATTTAAAACGAACTCGATCGGGGATTGTACATGTCACTGATGACGTGGGGTTGATTGCTCAATCTGCGATTGGAAAACTAATCCCATTACCGGAATTTTTCCCAGCCGAAAAAATTACCGGGCAAGTCATTGCCAACACCTGTCGATGGTATGAATTCCAAGTTGAGTACATCGATGAAAACAGCGCCAGAACCAATATTAATTGCAAGACATTACATACCGGCCGAATCCGGGATTTTTGGGGATTTAACCGGGCGAAACATGCTGTGATTGAAGCAGCAATTCTGGCGACAAGACTCGACTTCTTACCCCGTGAAGAAATTCAGGAACAATTCCAGCGATTGGAAACGATCGTCTCAAAGACAGGATCGGCGCAAGAATCGAAGGCTTTCCAATTACTAAGCGAACACGTTGGTCACCAAACGGGAGAAAACCCAAGTGCTTGACCAACTCACTGTCTCCGCTCCATCTCGCCTGCATTTTGGGCTTTTTTCTGTTGGGAAAAACGTAAAAAGAAGGTTTGGCGGTGCAGGCCTAATGATCGACCAACCGCGAACGGAAATCGAAATCTCCAGAGCTTCCCAATTCGAAATCCTTCCACATCGCGATGCCGCTGCTTGCCAGAAAGCAGTCACGGCTTGGTTTGATTCGTTAAAAGTTACACTCAAAAACGATTTTTCGATCGATCAACTTACCGAACTCCCACTGAAAATTCGTATCAAAGCGACGCCACCGCGTCACGCAGGATTTGGCTCAGGCACTCAATTGGCTCTCGCCGCAGCCTTCGCAGTTAACTCATTCCTCGAACTGCCGGTTCCAAAGCCAGAAGAGATCGCTGTTTCTATTGGACGAGGCAAACGGTCAGCGATTGGGTCACATGGATTTTTCCAAGGTGGATTTCTCGTTGACCGAGGAAAACTGACGACTGATTTGTTGGCACCGCTGGATTTCCAAGTCGATTTTCCCGCGGATTGGAGAATTGTCACGATCACGTCTTTGAAAGGCCTCGGACTATCCGGAAACCAAGAACTCGACGCATTTTCCAAACTGCCGCAGACAACGCAGGACGAACGCCAAGAGATGATTGAGATTGTACGCAACCAAGTTTTACCTGGATTATTAAACACAGATCTCGATGCATTTGGCGATGGCATTTTTGAATTCGGGCGCAGAAGTGGGATGATGTTTGAGCAAATTCAAAATGGCCCGTATTATGGTTCCGAAGCTGAAGCGCTTGTCAACAAAATCCGCAAACTAGGCATCCGAGGTGTCGGCCAAAGTTCCTGGGGTCCTTGTATTTTCGCCGTTCTCAACAACGATAGTGAGGCGGATGATTTGATTCGTTGGCTAGATTTAAACCATGAAGCCCCACTTTCAATAAATAAGTGTCGAGCCGACAATCAGGGCGTTCGTGTCGAGGGAGTGAGCGGCCTTCCAACATCAGATAGTTTGACACCGTAAGCCTACTTCGTTTTTGCCTCAATTTGATTCTCCGCTAACTAAATAAATACATCATTGAAGCCGATATCCCACTCACTTAGTCCAGTCAACTTTATTCTGCCTTAACCCGTTGTGAATTCCCATGCCCACCCTTGGTGTAAATATCGACCACGTAGCCACAGTTCGCCAGGCAAGACGAACCACCGAACCCGATCCAGTCTGGGCGGCCGCGATGGCAGAGCTAGGAGGCGCTGATCAAATCACAGTGCACCTTCGCGAAGACCGACGTCACATTCAGGATCGCGATGTTCGCGTCCTTCGAGACACAGTTAACGTCAGACTCAACATGGAGTGTGCCTGCGTTCCTGAAATGCTTGATATTTCTTGCCGCCTAGTTCCTCATCAGGTTTGTCTCGTGCCAGAAAAACGAGAAGAGGTCACCACCGAGGGGGGACTCGATGTGATCGCCAACCGCTCTAGAATTGAAGACGCAATCAAACAGTTGCATGATGCCGGAATTATCGTCAGCCTGTTTATTGATCCTTCCGAAGATCAGATTCGGTTGGCCAGCGAGATTGGTGCCGACGCAGTTGAACTTCACACGGGCACCTACGCTGAATCAGATCTTGGCGCCACCCGCGCCGCACAGGTTCAATTATTAACCGACGGTTGCCAACTGGGGGGCGAATTAGGCCTGCAAATCCACGCCGGCCACGGCCTTACCTATTCAAATGTTGTCCCCATCGCTCAAATCCCCGGCATGGAAGAATTAAACATTGGTCACAGCATCGTTTCACGGGCCCTCTTTGTCGGATTCGAACAGGCGGTCCGGGAGATGAAACGGCTTTGCGATACAGCCAACCGTTAATCAACAGGGTGCAGAAAATTATTTCCCGGCGAACGCTGGAAAATTACATCGCAAAACCCTATCATTTGCGTTCGCGCTGCGTTTCAGAAATAGTCAAAAGAGAAATTGGGAGTCGAGCACTATGTCGCGTAAAGGATCTGATTTTGCCGGATTGGCAGTTGCCATTGTAACCCCTTTCAAGGACGGCAAACTTGATATGGATCGCCTAAAAGAACAGGTCGAATTCCAAATCGAATCGGGCACCAACTGCCTCGTTCCCTGCGGAACCACAGGTGAGTCTCCGACACTTTCTCACCCTGAACACGAACGCGTTATTTCCGAGACGATTCAAATCGCCGCAGGACGCATCAAGGTGATGGCTGGTACCGGATCGAATAGCACCGACGAAGCGATCAGTCTGACAAAATGGGCTGCCAAAGAAGGTGCCGACGCAACACTCCAAGTCGCCCCGTATTACAACAAGCCAACGCAGGAAGGACTGTTTCAGCACTACAAAGCGATTGCGGAAGCAATTGAAATCCCAATCTGTGTTTACAACATCCCCGGTCGTACTGGTAAAAACATCGAACCAGAAACGATTGCAAGGATCGCAGAGTTCGACAATGTTACCATGGTAAAAGAAGCAACTGGCTCACTCGATCAGGCATCTCAAATTCTTGCTCTGACGGACCTGACAGTTCTCAGTGGAGATGACAGCCTGACACTGCCGCTACTTTCCATCGGAGCAGAAGGAGTCGTATCGGTCGTCGGTAACATGATTCCCGGAGACATGATCGCTTTGGTTAAAGCTTACACGGGTGGCGAGACCCTCGAAGCGCAACGTCTTCACCACAAACTTTTCCCACTTTGCCGCGACATGCTGGGACTAGCAACCAATCCAATCCCCCTCAAAGCTGCAATGGCGGAAATGGGAAAAGACTCAGGGGAGCTACGCCTTCCAATGACCGACCTTGATGCTGATCAGTTAGCATCTCTCCGAAAAACTCTCGCCGCATACGGCATTGGAGCAGTTGCGGTTTGATAGCCTGACTCGCAATCCATATTCCATTAGCTTGATGACGTTATTAAGTGGGATTTTGTCAAAATAAGTAACTTCAATTTGCTGGGGAGTAGAAACATGAGCATGAGTCGCCGGAAATTCATTCAAAACTCAGCATGTCTCTCTGCGACCGGAGCGATTGCCTGCTCGCCTAATTCCTCCGCCGGTGCTGGCTTTGTTGGACGCGAAAAAATTGAAAAACCTCTGTTCATAGCGACTTGGCCGTTCGGCAGATTTTCCTGTGAGGCTGCTGTCAAAATTGCTAACGAATCCGGTTCAATGCTCGACGCGATTGAAAAAGGAATTTGGGTTACGGAAAACGATGTTAAAAATGCCTCGGTTGGTGTGGGCGGAATCCCCAATGCGAATGGAAAGGTTGAACTCGATGCCTGCATCATGTCGGGACCAGATCATAACGCTGGCAGTGTTGCGGGAATCCAGGACATTCTTCACCCAATTTCCGTTGCCAGGCTCGTAATGGAATCGACTCCACACGTAATGCTCGTAGGGGAGGGTGCGAAGCAGTTCGCAATCGAAAACGGGCACCCCGAAACCAATTTGCTTACCGCACAGCAAAAATCAAATTGGGAGAATTGGCAGCGCGAACAACTTAAGAAGTCAAAACAAAGCCAACCCAAAATCGATGAGGAGCACCACGACACCATCGCCATGCTGGGATTGGACGCCCAAGGCAATCTTTATGGCGGTTGTTCGACGAGCGGATGGGGTTATAAAATCCCCGGAAGAGTTGGAGACTCCCCGATCATTGGGAGTGGACTTTATGTTGACAATCAGGTTGGAGCAGCAGGTGCGACGGGGCTTGGCGAAAATGTTATGCGGCATTGCGGTTCATTTTTAGTCGTCGAAATGATGCGACAGGGAGCTCAACCAACTGAAGCTTGTGAAATGGCCGTGAATCGAATCGCTGAGCTCGATCCAAAGAATCTTGGAAATCTCGATATCAATTTCATTGCCCTCAATAAAGAAGGGCAATACGGTGCTGCCGGGACGAGCAAAGGGTTCAAATACTCTGTCTCATCTTCGGCAGGAAGCCAGGTACTCGATGCCAAAGCGATGTCCGAGAAAACGATTGGTCCAGAAGGCGGCAATCGAAAGTAAAAGATCACTCTTCGTCAGAACTGCCACGTTTGAGTAAACCGGCGCTGGTCTTGTAAATTCGCTCGCGCCGCGTTTGGGACAGTTCGGAGTTCTCACTTTGCTGCGTCTGAAGGTCGTTGAACATTGCCAAAGTAAAGCAACATTTCAATTCGTCCATCCGAAACTGAATGTATTGGGAATCACCCTCCGGCAGGATACCCAATATAAAATTCCCCATGACTTCGGGAGTCGGAACCCCAATTTGATTCCGACGCCAAATTTCCCCAAGCGTGTGGATTCCCGCATCACGACGCCCATTAATCATGGCCAAACGACTAAGTAAATCCTTATCGTTCGCCAGAGCATCCTCAATCTCAGTTGCCCGATCCGAATCCAGTGACTCGTCGAGATAGGCTTCTAAATCGGCATCTGTAAATTGCGGTTTCACGAGTCTTCGTTTCAAATCAAAAAATGCTTCGCCGATAAAGTTTGACGTCGGATTTAATCCCGACTAAACCGTTTCCAATTTCTCGACAGTGATTCTCAGACCGCCATGATAAAACAACCTAGGTTGGTCAGCAATTGAACAACCATAAAATAAACACCACAAATCCGATAGAAATCCAAATATCACCCGCGAAATTGACTGCTACCGGTTAAAAATTCCGCAAAACCCAGTACCATTTAACCAGTAATTAAACTTCCCAAAAATCAAGCCAACATGAATCAGCACCTTTTTCAAAATCGAGTAATGATCTTTCATTTGATTCTAATGTCATTGCTTGCGATTAACTCAGCGACCTTCGCGTTTCAAATTCCTGAAAAAATTGAACAGAAAACCTCTCTTCAATCGGATCAGCAAATCGCCAGAGGAATTGTTTTTTGCGACCTCAACAACGATGGAAAATTTAACGCTGGAGATTCCGCTTTTGTTGGCATCAAGGTTTCTAACGGAACGGACATTGTAAAAACGGATCGCAGCGGGCGGTACGAAATTCCGATTAGCGACGGCGGCTGTGTGTTCGTTATTAAACCCACCGGCTATCGCACGCCGGTTAATCAACATCAACTCCCAAAATTCTACTACCTTCATAAACCTGAAGGTTCACCCAAACTTAAGTTCAAAGGTTCGCCCCCCTCTGGCCCACTGCCCAAGTCAATCGACTTCCCTTTGTATCGTGAGAACGAGCCAGAAGATTTTAAGATTTTACTCTTTGGTGATCCACAACCTAGAAACAACAAAGAAGTCGACTATATCAGCCACGATATCGTTGAAGAATTGATTGGCGACAAAAGTGCTTTCGGTGTCACCTTGGGCGATATTGCATTCGACAATCTCAACACGTTTAAAACACTCAATCAGTCAATCGCGATGATCGGTATCCCTTGGTACAACGTCATTGGGAACCATGACATTAATTTGGACGCGAAAAGCCGAACTGAGATCAACGAGACCTTTGAAGAAACTTACGGGCCGTCTTATTACTCATTTGATTACGGTCAGGTGCATTTCGTCGTGTTAGACAACATCGACTGGGCAGCTCCCACGGAGAAAAACCAACGGTATCGTTACGAGCCAAGATTTGGGAAACAACAGCTTGAATTCCTAAAAAAAGACCTTGCGATGATTCCACAATCACAGATGTTGGTCGTGATGATGCACGTTCCAATCATCTCGGTGAAGGATAAATCCGAATTCTTTGACCTGATAAAAAACCGCCCCTATTGTGTTTCCGTCTCTGGGCACACCCACGATCACCGACATCTTTTTCTTGGAAAAAAAGAGGGATTTCACGGAAAGAATAAACACCACCACATCGTCAACGTTACTGTCAGCGGCAGCTGGTGGTCGGGATCGTTAGGTGACAACCAAGTGCCTCATTCGACAATGGCCGACGGAGCTCCTAATGGGTACTCGATCATGTCGTTTGACCGAGACGGCTACAAACTGGATTTTAAGGCCGCGGGGAAACCGGCAAGCGAACAACTTAGAATTCACCTCCCTTCGAATGTTTATACAAAAAAAACCGAAGAAGTTCCAATTTGGGTCAATGTCTATAACGGCTCGGAAGAATCCAAGGTCGAATACCGCATTGACCGAAAAGAGAATTGGATTGAACTGACGAAGACAATCGAACCGGACCCGTACTTTATTGAATTATCCAAGCGAGACGAGGCTGTCGATCCCAGTCTTCCCAAACCAAAGAATTCATATCATCTGTGGAAGGGAACTCTTCCTGCTGGAATCGCTCCCGGATCGCACCTCATCGAAGTTAAAACGACCGACCGCCATGGACGTGTCTACATCGCTCATCGCAGTCTTCGAGTGACGGGCAAACCGATTGAAAAATAATTGAATGCACAAGTTCTAACGCTCCATGCTTGATTAACTCCTCGCAAATTGAGAGCGTCTTTTGTTTCCTGATCGTTATCGGTAATTTTAGTTTTCGGTACAAAAGCAGGCCGCTACAACAGCGTAGCAATAATTTTCACTTTTTAAATTAGCGAGTAGTTAGTTGTCCCCCACGTCCTTACCTCCGAGAGATAACGTGAATTTAAGCGATAAAGTGTCCCCAGAAGTCGACTTGCTCGCCATTCAGTCAGCTGTTCGCACGATCCTCAAAGCTGTTGGTGAGGATCCGGATCGGCCCGGCCTAGAAGAAACGCCTCGCCGAGTTGCAAGTATGTATGCCGAAATGTTCTCTGGATTGCATCTTGATCCCGCCCGTCATTTGTCGGTCACCTTCCCCGAACAATACGATGAGATGGTGCTCATCCGTGACATACAATTCACAAGCATGTGTGAACACCATCTACTCCCATTTAATGGCGTTGCCCATGTTGCTTACATCCCCGATGGCAAAGTTACGGGATTGAGTAAAATCGCGAGGGTCGTCGAAGAAGTCTCTCATCGCCCTCAAGTCCAGGAGCGAATGACACAAACGATCGCAGAACTTGTGAGCGATCACCTCAAAACATCCGGCGTGGCCGTTGTGATCAGCGCTGAACATTCTTGCATGTCCATCCGCGGCATTAGAAAACCGGGTAGCAGTACCGTCACCAGCGCCCTTCGGGGGGAGTTCAAAACCAATCAGCCGACGCGAGCAGAATTCATGTCATTGATCGCCAGCAAACCCTGACACACCTCGTACGCATATCCAAAACCATTTCCATTACGATACGAAGTTTCGTTTACCGACGGCGTGTTCAACCCACTTATTCAGGACACGCTATCGAGCAACCAGCGAACCCAACGAAAAGTGCCTTACCCGTTGAGATGGTTGCCCATTCCGGAAAAGTAATTCAGCACGGCTAACTCGCAAATATCCTTTGAGAACAGGTTCGGTTTCCGGTGAAACTCACAGAAATCTCGACACTGATTGAGGATATCGAGAACGTGACAGAACCGAAAAGAACGCCCGGGGCGTTTGTAATGATATTCAATCAAGTGATCGAGAACGCCGTACTCCACCTGAAAATTCATCCGCGACATTTCGCGTTTAAACAAATTTCGAAATTGCGTTTCCGTAGGATCGAAGACTTCCACCTTGTAGGGAATTCGGCGCAGAAAAGCTTCGTCGCACAGCGAAGTTGGTTCGAGATTGGTTGAGAAGATCAACAACTGCTCGAACGGTAATGAAATTTGGCGACCCGAAGGTAGATTGACAAAATCACTGCCAGATTCCATCGGAACAATCCAGCGATTCAACAGTTCCCGGGTAGAAATTTGCTGCCTCCCAAAATCATCAACGACAAGACAACCACAATTACTTTTGACGTGAATCGGAGCCTCAATGATTCCTGTCACCGCACTTAGAGTCGCTTCTAGATGCTTCATCTCAAGCTCACCGCCAACGATGATTGTCGGTCTTTCAATCCTAACCCATCTCTGGTCAATCCCTTGCTCTACTAGCACACCCGAGGTAACCGGAAGCGGTGCTGCAACATGAACACTCGGATCAAAAACCCGAATCACCTCTCCACCAACAGTCAATGAACGTGGAATCCAAATATGCTCACTCAACGCTCGAATCGCACGAGTCGCGATACTGGTTTTTCCGTTTCCTGGCGCACCAAATAGAAACATACTCTTGCCGGAATTGATCGCTTGACCGAGTTGACTAATTTGAAGATCCGTCACCTCCAGATCATTCAAAGCCTCCGCGACAGCTTCAAACGTCGGTTTTAAGTTCTTTACCGATTGCCGTAAAATTGATTTCCGGTAATCCACCAGAGTGACTGGGGCAGATCCGCAATAGGTACTTCGCGATAAATGAATTCGAGCCTGCTCAACCCCTTTAGGTGACAACTCGTATTCATAGTCGGCAACGCCAGAAGAACTCTTATGCCCAATGAGCATGTCGGATTTCAGCGATTCTAGTACGGGTATGATCAACCCGTAAGGAACTCGAATCTGATTGGCGATACGTCCGCCAGACTGATTGCCGTGAAGAAATAAAAACTTCAGGACGAGTGGAAAAAGATCATTCCGGTGGAGCCCCGCTTCTAAAAGACTGTTGGGTTGGCGTGGAACAAAATCATTACTTCCTGTTGGTTCAAAATTTTCCGGGTGCGGAATACCCCCGCCTGTTTGGAAATTAATTCCCCCGCCGCCCGAACCTGTTTGAGTTTGCATAATCGTTCCGTAATCTGACCTGATGACTTAATTTATCGACACCAAAGGGACTCGATTGACCTCGCGAATCTAAAAACACTGCAAAAAAAAGCCCACCAATCCTCACAACCCTAAATACCCATTTGATTTGAATCCCCCCGGTTGATTTGTAAGCTACGCTCTCTCAACCTCTTAAAATTCGGCAGAAGGTGGTCAGCCGTACCGTCCCCAAATTGATCGCATTACTAGGCAAATAAAACTGCAAATCCCAAATATAAAACTCAGGTTCAGCCTCACCGCGGCGACCTGTTTTCGTTATACGACGATGATCCACGTTAGAAATCTCCAAAAAACCTATCAAGATATCCAATCGGGCCAATTCACAGCTCTCGCTGGAATCAGCTTCGATGCGATGCCCGGGCAAATCTATGGATTGCTTGGGCCAAACGGCGCTGGCAAAACAACCGCGTTAAGAATCCTCAGCACCGTCCTCAAACCGTCAGAAGGTTCTGCCATTGTGAATGGATTCAACGTGACGGAACAACCGGAACAGGTCAGACGCCAGATTGGATTCGTCTCTTGCAACACAGCGATTTATGACCGCATGACCTCGTGGGAACTAGTTCAGTACTTTGGACAGCTTTACGGGATGCCGTTGGATCGTTTGCATTCCAAAATGAATGCTCTGTTCGACCGGTTTCAGATGAACGAAATCCGAGATGTACTCTGCAGCAAAATGTCGACCGGCATGAAGCAGAAAGTCTCCATCGTCAGAGCAATGATTCACAACCCACCCGTTCTAATTTTTGACGAAGCCACTTCCGGACTCGACATTTTGGTCGCGAGGGAAGTCTTAAAAACAGTTGAGCAGCTACGAGATCAGGGGAAGTGTATTGTCTTTTCCTCGCACATCATGAGCGAAGTCAAGCGACTTTGCGATCGCGTTGCGATCATGAACCGGGGCGTCATTCTTGCTGAGGGAACACCGACCTACCTTGCTGAAAAGCACGAAGAAAACGATATGGAGGAATTATTCTACCAATTGATCTCTCGGTCGGAAGCGCAGCTCGAATCTGAAAAAAATGGCGCAGCAGCCCCTCCCAAACTCGCGTCGACTCTGACGAACTAAAAAAGCCGTAAACGTGAAAAACCGTAAAGAAACCCCACAATGAACTGGCCCACAATCAAGCTCATCTTTCGGCGAGAACTTCGCGATCAGCTGCGTGATCGACGAACCTTGTTCACCGTTGCGATCATGCCAATGTTGCTTTATCCCCTGATGGGAATGGCAATGATGCAAGTCGCACAATTCATGCGTGAGTCACCTTCGAGAGTATGGATCGTTGGTGAGGAGAAACTGCCTGCCAGCCCGCCTCTCATTGTGGGTGGGAAATTCAACCCAACCTTTGGCACGGCAGAGAGTCAGCTAATTGAATTAATCGGCTCCACCGCCGGCGATGGGCACTTTGAATCCCTGATTAAATCAGCTACCAGCTCTGCAGATGACAGTTCAAGCGTCGAGGAAATACTTCGACAAGAAATGCAAAAACGAAAAATGGACTTGGCGATTTTCATCCCCAATCAAATTCACATTCCCGAGCGACCGAAATCCAACATCGAGACCGCCTCTCAAGATTCCACATCCCCCCCTGCAACCCAAGTCTTTGTCCTGACCGATTCAGCAATTGATAAATCAAGAATCGCCAGTGAACGAGTAAATCGGATTCTCAATCAATGGTCGAAAGAGTTTTCCAAAGAAACCCTGGTAGCTAACGAGATCCCGACCTCCATGATTCAGGGGGTCGTATTTACCACCGGTGATGTTGCCAACAAGACTGGCAAGCAGGCTGCAGCCTGGTCAAAAATCCTACCCTTTATCATTATGATCTGGTCCTTAACAGGTGCTTTTTATCCAGCCATTGACTTGTGCGCGGGTGAGAAAGAAAGAGGGACTTTTGAAACTCTCTTAAGCAGCCCTGCGGCACGTTCTGAAATTGCTTTTGGAAAACTGCTGACCGTCATGACGTTCAGTATGGCGACATCATTTTTGAATCTACTGAGTATGGGATTCACAGGCATTTTTGTTTTAACCAAACTTGGCAGTGGCATGGGTGCTGGTGGTGCTTTGCCAATCGGCATTCCCCCGCTCGCAAGTATTGGCTGGCTCTTGCTGGCCTTAATCCCCATTTCAGCACTATTTAGCGCGGTTGCCCTAGCCGCAGCGGCATTCGCGAGAAGTAGCAAAGAAGGCCAATACTATCTGGTTCCACTACTGATGATTTCGATGCCGCTGATGATGATTCCAATGCTGCCCGCAGCCGAATTGGACTTCGGCACAAGCTTGATTCCCGTCAGTGGGTTGATGCTACTATTGAGAAGCCTGATTGAAGCGAACTACACAGACTGCCTAAAATTTGCGGCTCCCGTTTGTGCAATTAACTTGGCCTGTTGTTGGCTGGCTGTCCGCTGGGTAATTCATCAATTCAATAGTGAAACAGTTCTGTTTCGAGCTTCCGAACGATTTGGAATCGGAGCATGGATCAAACATATTATGCGCGAGCGCCGATCGCTTCCATCGCTGGGAAGTGCAATTCTCTGTGGCGTCGTGATTCTGGTTGCAAAATTTTTCATTGGGTTTGCCGTCACGGCTCCACAAAACTTTGGACAATTCGCTTTACAGACAGTCATCATTTTGGTGGCAACCATCTTCATTCCCTCGGTAATGATGGCTCTGTTTCTGACACGTAATCCAAGAAAATCACTGCGACTCAATGGTTGTAAAATCACGATGGCCGCTGCTGCAATTTTAGCCGCTATTTTCCTGAACCCGATGTTCACCTGGCTGACGGGATTCATCATGCACATCTATCCGCCCAGCGGCGACATGCTAATGTTGCAAGAAGCGGTTTCACGAATTTTAGGATCGGCTCCAGGATTGTGGGCGATCATCCTTGTGTTTGCTCTGGCACCTGCAATCTTCGAAGAAATTGCTTTTCGAGGGTTCATCCTTTCCGGATTCCAATCGATTAAAGGAAAATGGAAACCCATTCTGTTAACCAGCCTCATGTTTGGACTCGCTCATGGAGTGATCCAGCAAACCATGATCACCTTTGTTATTGGATTGGTTCTTGGGCTGATTGCCGTACAAACCAAAAGTATCCTTCCCTGTATTTTGTTCCACCTAACACACAACAGCCTTGCTGTGCTACTTTCTCAAGCTAATCGAACGGTGGTTGAGCAATCTCCTGTTCTTCGACAGTATCTCTACAGCACTGACGGACAGAACTACCAATACGCTACCTTTCCCGCTATCTTGATGTCTGTCGTGGGCGTGATGCTGATAATTTGGTTCCTTCAACTGGATTTGAAACCCTCCAATCGAAGCGAAGCCTACGGCCGGGTGCCTCACCCAAACTGAAATTCGAATCATCGAATCTCAAACAGCATTAGCACGCCTCACCGCCAAATTTCCTGAGCTTCGTAGACATCACCATTCCTCAGCAAAACCAAACGCAACGCAACATTTATCGCGCCCGTTGGGTATCTCCTATGAAAGGGGAGCCCATTGAAAACGGAGCAGTAGCCGTTGTTGGTAGAGACGTTGTGGCTGTCGGTGATTTTAAAAAAATAACGCGTGATTTCCCGATCAGAACTTTTGATGTCACGGAACTTGGCGACGGAACCATTGTGCCAGGCTGGGTTAACGCTCATACGCACTTGGAGTTCAGCGACGTTGAAGAGCCACTCGGTTTTCCCGGTATCAAATTTACCGATTGGATTCGAAGGATCGTTAAACGGAGGATCGAGTCCAATCGTTTAGAATCTGATACCAATTCGGTTTCCAGCAAATCACTTGCAATCCGACGTGGGCTACTGGAATCAAAGCAAGCTGGAACGTGGGCGATTGGTGAAATCGCGACAGCTCCATTGGATTTAAACGACTACTCAGAAGCTGACTGCCAAATCGTTACGCGTTGCTTCTTTGAGCAACTCGGGCGGGATCCTTCAAACTATCCCACTCAAGCAACAGAGCTGACTTCATTTCTTAGTATAACTCAGCCAGACCACTCAACGTTTTTTCAAGGAGCGAGCCCCCACGCTCCCTACTCAGTCAGCGAACTTCTTTTTAATCAGATCCAATCCATCTCACTGACTGCAGCAACTCCGGTCGCAATGCATATCGCAGAGACGGTTGAGGAACGGGAATTACTAGAAAAAGGGAGTGGTGACTTTGTCGATCTTTTAAAAGAATTTGGCATCTGGAATCCCACCGATTTCAACGGAGGATTCAGCATCTCTGGAATCCTCAATCAACTCTCAAAAACTGAACATGCGTTATTAGTGCATGGAAATTACCTTAACGATATCGAATTAGATTTCATTGCTGCTCATCCCTCAAACATGTCCGTCGCCTTTTGCCCGCGAACCCATCGTTTTTTCCAACACTCGCTCTATCCGCTCCAGAAAATGCTTAACCGCAAGATCAACGTTTGCCTTGGCACTGACTCGCGTGCCTCCAATCCTGACCTCAACATTTTCAAAGAAGCTCAGGAAGTTGCAGCATCGTTTCCAGCACTGTCCCCGAGACAAATACTCGAAATGGCAACAATCAACGGAAGCAAAGCTTTGGGATTGCCGTCCGGTATCGGAACAATCTCAGAGAACCAGACCGCTTCCCTGAATTACATCAGCCCTCCTGCGAATCTTCGCACGCATCACCCCACTGACTGGATCTTTGAGCAAACGTCTCAATGCGTTCCGCTACATTAAGACCCAAAGTAAACAACGTAATTAAGAAGCTAAATGTCAGTTTCGTCTACGATCAGCAAGTCCGAAGGCGAATCAGGGTTAACCAACGGATTACCTCGACGTTTAGCGATCACGGCAATTCGACTTCGTCCAAGCCTTGTTAGCAAAACAGTCGCCCGTTGTTTGCCGTCCAATTTGAGTCGCTTAAATTGAGACGCAGTGACATCGTCAATCCCCCGCTTCTTGACCTCAATTTCGCCAACCTCTAATCGATTCAAAAAGACTTGCGTCTTTCGCAGATTAAGGGGCAGCACTGCCAACACTTCAAACTGGGTCAGCAACGGATCCTCAACAACTTCGTCACCTGTCAGATAAACTACGTCTGCGGAAAATCGTTGTAGGCCATAGCGATCGCCGATGACGTTATTGAGTTGTGCCGCTAAGACAATTGCATGTGGTTCATACAGATACCGCAAGATCTGCTTACCGACGATCACCTCGGGCCGCGACTCACTTTCAAGCACCGAGATCTGACTTACTTCCCCCTGTTTACCGATGTGCGTCGCGGTACGGTGGCCTGGTTTATCCGTTTCCGGGCCGACCCATAGAATCTGCTGTTTGCACTCTCGATCGTCACCGAGCCACTCCCGTTGAACATTCGGTGGGAAATAACCGGCATGCGGCGTTGCCGGAGCGACTTTAATCGCAGCCGTACAACTTGAGGGAAGCCGCTGAAGAACATCCGGCAAACTAGGTAGAAACCGACTGCCGTGAACCGTACGTTCCTGGACTCGCCGATCCGGATCTACATGAATGCCGTCTAAGTTAGAAAGATCAAATTCGGCAAAATCAATTTGACGAACATCCGCCAGATCCTGACCAAGAGAATAAGCTTCCAGGTTTTTGCGCGCGAACAAGCTCGTCAACTCATCAATTTCGACGCCAATCGTTCTGGCCACTTCAGTTTTCGAATCGCCTAAATGGTCGCGGCGAGCCAGAGAAAGCAAATCTCCACCAATTCCGCAGCAAACATCGGCGACAATCTTTAATGACTGAAACCGAGAAGCCTTATATTCTGCCAGCCGCTGCCCAGATGCCTGCTCCAAACCGCGACGAGTAAAAAACATCCGACTGGCTCGTGTAAACTTCTGCCCCGCCTTTTTCCTTAATTGAGCCTGTTCCATTACAAGTGCCCCACGAGTGGGGGTTGTCAGCTTCCGCAACGATTTGGCAATACGAACGACATTAACGCGTTCGGCAAACGCACCCTGCACCTGTTTTAATACTGGTGCTGCCTCTTCCGACATTAGCCATAAAAAATCGTCACGGGTTTCTAAATTCATGATTTGATATTAATTGACAATAATTTTCGTTTCCATCTCGATTCAATCCTGATTTCAAATGTTTTCAAGATTATTATGAAATCTGGTAACTTATAGGAACGACTCCGCAATCTTCAATCTTTGCGGCCTTTCTCTGGTCTCACGATCTCATCTAAGAAATTTTACAGCCATGGCTCCCTTTAACGAACTCATCATCTACCTTCGTGTCGCCCAAGCATTTAAAGCCCGCTTGCAAATGTCCGATCGTGACCGAGCTTTGGTAATGGCAGCAACTTGCGCCGCTGCCTTGAAAATGAAACCCTTGGCTGAATTTTGCCGACAGCTCATCCTGCAAAACAATCAGGGACATATGCTGCGTAATTACCCCTCGTTTTTCGACGCAATCAAAGATCCTGATTTTGGCATCTACTTAAAACAAGTTCGTCGGAAACTTGGTCCCGAGCAAGCCGAATCCCAAATCATACAACTGGAATACCGTTGCGATGTTAAACCCAGCGACTATGAAACTAAATCGGAGTATGCCGCGGCGGTGATGGGAGTCGACTCCAAGTGGATTAAAGACCATTTTGGGTAATTCAGCAGTCCTGATTCCTTCAATCGCAAACAGCGCAATCCAACCAAATAACCGGTCGGATAGCGTTTGTAGGAATTAGCTAATGTTTGCGGTTCTTATTATCTTAGCTGAATTAGCTGCAATGCTCGCGCCGGTGCGTTCTATTTTACTGATCATTGTAACGCTGGTTAGTAAACCAAAGAAAAACGCGACCAATCGTCGATCTTTGAAAATGGTAAAATCCATCTTCAGAGATTCAGATGTTTATTCGCTCCATCCTTGTTCCTAGTTTAATCGCGTGTGCCATTGCGGCCCCTGTGATATTGAACCAGACAGATTCGAATCAACCCGATATCGAAGGGGCAGTCAACGCGTCAGGCGACCTAGTGAATGAAGCGACTGCCTACGCCGCAGCAAATAACCCGCCGGTGCTCCGCAGAACCGACGGAGTTAACAGTCGTTCATTTCTTGCGATGGATGCAAAAAACTCGCAGACCGCCCCCATCGGCAACCCAGCGTTTCAAGGAATTGAACGGCTTAGCAATCCCGCAAACGCTTCGGCCATTTCAACGCAGCGCTCCCCTGGGAATTCGCCACCAAGCTATTTACCCAAGGCAACCGTATCCAACTCGGGCGTCGTAGCCAATCAAATCGGTCGAACCGTTGTCGACTACGGCTCAACAGGAGCACTCATTTACCCTGGAAACGCTCAGGGCCCCGATTACGATGCAGCGCCGCTTGAGTTTATGCCGGTTTTTAATTTTGAGGAGGTATTTCGATTCGATATCAGTGAAAGCTGGGTCAGAGATCGTTGGAATCGAGTATCAACAAACGCAGAGGCAGTTGGTTTGCATGGCCTGCGGGTCGCCCTCGTGACCGGAACCAGCGCCTCGGATCTCCACGGTTCATTGACTTACTATTTTGACCAAAATCATCGCCCCCAGCGGATCACATTCCGGGGTTGGGCGGGGGATGGGGTGAAACTTACTGAGTTTTTAACCAAATTCTACGGTTTTCGTCCAAAACCAACCCACTGGGCTGGATTTTATCTGTCCGAAAATGGAAGAAACCAAACGGGCGGGATCTTGATGCAATATCCGACCGTTATCTACCGCGAAAATCAGATCCAACAGGTGGCTGTCGTGATGGAAATAAATAATCCCGGCGGAAACATAGGCTTAAGCCAAGAATTCCAGTCATTAATCGCTGGTTCTCAGGCCAAACGCTAGTTCACCGGACCGCGAACTAAGAAGTATTTACTACGGCAATCGCTTGCGCTTTTCTGCTATACTTACCAGCTACCTCACCAGTCAAATTTTACCCAATCCGACCCGTTTAAGTGGACCCAACCAAGATTGACTGCCGAGGAAAGGGGAGTTTTCTTTTAACAACAATCGCTTGACATTTTATCCACCTAACTAGGCCTCGGTACGGTTGGATTCATGCGCGAGAATTTACCGTGTATTTTGAAAACTCCGCGCAGGTTTCCGCAATAAAGGTGAACTTCAAATTTATTTCGAACTAACGGTTTGACAGTCGTGCTAGCACTCTTAGAATCGCAAATCCTCAGTTTGAGATTATTTGTCAGTTCGCAAGATGTGGATTGAAATTATAAACAATGGACGGTCTTCGTTCGCTGCTTACTCAGGACATCCATTCCAGCCAAAATCGCTGGATGTCCTGCTCCAAGCATCGCACCGAAGAGCGGGCCGATAATGTGTCAGGATGTGACTTTGTCGTCTCAGGATTCGATCATTAACAATCGTTCGGAAAACCCGAACCTTGCCACCACGATTGCTACCCATTTGGAAGCAAGGATTGGCAAAGATCGTTTCGACCTTTGGTTCTCCCAGGATCAAAGTTTTTCAGTCAACTCAACTCCGTCGGCGAATAGATCACCTCGAGTTGTTGTTAGTGCAGAAAACAGTTTCTCACTACAGCGAATTAAAGGAACGTTGGCTGAGGATGTTCGCGACATCGTAAACCATGTTTGCGGTCCGCATTTTCAAATTGATTACGAACTGAGTGAAGTCACCGCGACGGATAGTTCTTCGATTGAGAATGATGAAACGATATCTGAACAGGATTCAGGTTCACCTCGAACGCTACGTATCGCATCGGATGACGTGCAACGTGCCAATTTGCCGACCTCTATCCGCAAAGCTCCGAGAGGATTGAGTTCATTTTCCTTTGGACCGGACAACCGTCTTATCGAAGCTGGTGTCGAACAACTCTTTCGAGAGCCTGGTCAGTTCGCTCCCTTTTTCGTATTTGGTCCGACTGGCAGTGGCAAGTCACATCTACTTGAGTCAATTACCAACGACTTCCGTCGCCGACTGCGATTGAAACGGTGTGTCTATCTATCCGCGGAACAGTTCACTAGCGAATTTGTTAGTTCACTGCGTGGCGGAACAGGGCTTCCCATGTTCCGCCGTAAATACCGCGATCTCGACTTGCTGGCCATTGATGACATACAGTTCCTCGCTGGAAAACGAGCAACGCTAGGCGAATTCCAGCACACGATGGACAATTTAATTCGTTCTGGTAAACAAATCATCGTCTCGTCAGACCGACCACCGATTGAACTCGGGCACCTTGGAAATGACATCAGTGCAAGACTGACGGGAGGATTAACCTGCCCGCTTCAGTACCCTGATTTTGAAGGACGTGTCAAAATCACACGTCGAATGTGTGCCGAACGAAAAATGGATATCCCCACAAACGTCATTAACTTAATTTGCGAGCAACTGACGCGTGACGTTCGGCGACTTTCCGGTGCAATCAACCGATTACACGCTTACACCGTTGCGACTCGAACTCCCATGGTGCCTGAAGTGGCACAACAGGTGCTTTGTGATTTATTCTCACTGACAGGCCCCAACTGTACTTCGATGGTGACCATCGAACAGGCTGTCTGTGATTTTTGCGGAGTGAATTCAAAAGAACTGAAATCATCCAGCCGACAAAAACGAATCAGCTCGGCTCGAATGTTAGCGATGTACCTCTCCCGACAGTACACGGGCTCGGCTTTTTCCGAAATTGGTGAATATTTCGGAGGACGCAGTCACAGCACGGCGATTGCCGCCGAACGCAAGGTCGCCCAATGGCTCGAAACTGACCACGGAATTTCTTTGGCACATTCGGTTTACCCGACGAAAGAAGTAATTCGTCGGATCGAGTCGAACCTCAGAATTGGTTAAACACCGCTCGAGAGGCGGTGGAAACACTGACACGGTGGTATCGACGCTTCTCCAACCGCCCCCAGCCAAGCCTCCCAATTTTCAAAAATAGGCAAACAACACAGCCTAGGAGGCCATCCGGCGCGGCCACCGTTAATTGTTCTTGACTCAGTCGAGCAATCCCACCAATATTCCGCCCCACGAGCAGGGTTCCCGTTGGGGAAACTCTTGCTCGCCAGTATTTGTTGGAATCACCTCCAGAGCAATCTCGGATGAAGCCGTTTTTTCGCGCTGTAAAACACTCGCTACGCTACCGTTGGACTATTGCCGGGGCGTTTATATGTTCCCTGACCATCGCGGTCATTTGGAGTGCGAGTATCACCACGGTATTCCCAATCGTAAAGATCGTCTTAGAAGGGGAAACGGCAGTTACGTGGGTTCAACATGAAATTGCCAGCGGCGAACAAAGTGTCGATCGCTTTGCGGGAGAGGTAGCCACCCTAGAGGCGCAGCAAGCAAGCAACCCAACGCCTCAACTCGCCAACAAAATTGACCTCAAAAAAGACCGCCTCAGTGGCGAAGTCAAATCGCTCGAATGGTATAAAAATGCCAAACCCTACGTCGACCGCTATGCTCCCGACACCGCTTTCCAAACCCTCGTGGTCGCCCTAGTTTGGCTTCTCGGAGTTTCCATATTTAAGGGAATCCTGTTAGTGATCAGCGCCATTCTAGATGCGCGAGTTTCTGAAAAAACGGTTCTAGATTTAAGACGCATTTACTATCGAAAAGCCCTGGAGCTCGACCAACGAAGAATCGACAACATCGGAACTTCCGCGATGATGACACATTTGTCTTACAACATGACAATGATCAGTTCCGGCCTTCGAATGTTCTACGGCAAGTGTCTTCGCGAACCATTAAAAATGATCACCTGCCTTTGCGTGGCAGCTTGGATTTCATTTCCTCTCTTGATTATTTCCATGTTCATCGTGCCTGCGGGAGCATATTTAATCCATTCCTTATCCCGCCGAATGAAACGCTCAACACAAATTGAGATGGAAGGCATGGCCGATGTATTTCAAACACTCATCGAGACCTTTAAGGCAGTAAAAACCGTTCGTATTTTTAATCGTGAAAGAAGCGAACGACGACGGTTCAAGAAAAATGCCAACACACTCTATCGCATGCAACTTCGAATTGCACTCTACGATTCACTTCTCAGACCGATCACTGAAGTTCTTAGTATCATCTCGATTTCACTTTCGATGCTGGTCGGCGCGTATCTTGTTTTGAATCAAGAGACCTACCTTTTCAATTTCATCAAAATCAGCGACACCCCGATCAAACCAGCCATGTTGCTTGTGTTTTATGCCATGCTCGCAGGCGCTGCAGATCCAGCGCGAAAGATGAGCGAAATTGTAAATGTTATCGTGAGAGGGGGCACGGCTTGCGACAACCTGTTTAGAACCTTTGGCCCCGAACCACTTATTGGTCCACCTGAAAACCCAATTCCGGTCCCCGCACATAAACACGAAATCCAATTTGAAGACGTAATCTTTTGCTACCTCCCACGGCAACCTGTCATTAAAAAGTTGAACCTGACCATTCCAGCAGGCCAAACCCTCGCAATCGTGGGGGGAAACGGTTGTGGTAAATCGACACTCATGAACCTCCTGGCTCGTTTTTACGATCCGCATTACGGAAAAATCATGATTGACGGGCAAGATATCCGTCAAATGCACCCTAAAAAAGTGCGTCAACAAATCGCGTGGGTGACTCAAGATTCAGTTCTCTTCAACGGATCGCTTTGGGAAAATATTGGCTACGGAAATCCAGATGCAACGGACGCGGAAATAATGGATGCTGTTCGGATCGCAAGAATCGACAAATTTGTTTCCAAACTCGAAGATGGATACCAAACTAACGTTGGAGACGATGGCAAAAATCTCTCTGCCGGACAGCGACAACGCGTCGCAATCGCCAGAGCCATCGTTTCAGACCCCCAAATTTTGATTCTTGATGAAGCTACCAGTCAAATTGACGGACAATCAGAAAGCATCATCCATGACTCACTGGAAAAATTTATCCAAGATCGCACCACAATTGTCATCACCCATCGTCCTTCTTCCCTTCGACTGGCGGATCGAGTGATCGTCATGGAGCTCGGAGAAATTGTGCACGATAGTTCGGTACAAGAAGCCAAACAGTCATCACAACAATTTCAGAGTCTATTTGCAAAATCCGCTTAGATCGGGCCCTTGAGCACTTCCCCTACCCACTTTAAGGGGGTGCCTAGAACTACTCGAAATTGACTCCTGTTTTCGCTAGCAATTGAAATCTCGTCTCGCTGATCTTTGAGAGTTTTTAGCGAAGTGTTATCTTCAAGAGCGAAGCAGATTTGCAGACGAATAATCATGGACGATTCTCGCAAATCTTGCCTCTGACTTTTAAGCCGGACCCAGCCGGCCATTCAGGAAAAACAATGCGAATATTTCGAAAAAACAAGAAAAGCAAATCTCCTTCCACGCCACAACAACGAAGGGTTGTTTTTGTATCTCACGAAGCCACCCGAACGGGCGCTCCAAAGATCATTCTTAATATCCTCAAACACTTTCGAGAAAATTGTGATGTTCAATGTGAGACCGTCCTTCAATCGGGTGGCCACTTAGCAACTGATTTTGCAGAACACTCAGTCGTCGATTGCTTTAACGTCGACAGCCAAAATGTTGAGGAACTTCGGAAACGGACGGCGCGCGTTGTAAATCGCGAAAAAAACAACAAACCAATTCTCGCTGTTTGTAACAGTATGGAGTCCCGTCATGTTGCAGCGGCTTTTGCGGAACACGGGGTTCCCTGTGTTTCCCTAGTTCACGAATTGCCATCCTCTTATTCGGAAAAAGACTACGAAAACATTTTTAAGTCCTCTGAAAAGATTGTCTTTCCGGCTCACGCGGTTCGAGACGCAGCCGACTCAAAGACTGCAATCCCACAGGGAAAGTCCATCGTCTTGCCCCAAGGGTTGCTGACACCAGATTTTGGCAAAGGTATTTCACGCGAGAAAGCACACGCTCAAATCAGAAAAGAATTGTCACTGCCGCCCAATGCATTTATCGCACTCGGCTGCGGCACGCTCGATCTTCGCAAAGGTATTGATCACTATGCTGCGATCGCGAGACAAACTTGTGCTCAAAATCAATCAGATGTTCCAATTCACTTTGTCTGGGTGGGTGAAGGGCCTCGCTGGTGCCACTCGCCTTACCATTACGTGCAACTCGACATCCATAAAAGCCATGCCCGACACAACGTTCATTTCATTGGTGAGCGTCCCAATGTCGAACCTTATTTTGTGGGGGCAGATGCCTTCCTGATGACTTCTCGGGTCGATCCATTCCCGTGTGTGATTCATGAGGCGATGGCGGCAAGCTTGCCCATCGTCACATTCGCCAACTCCGGTGGAGCGGCTGAGGCTGTCGACAATGGAGCCGGAATCATTGTCGACTACGCCGATTACGAACAAGTCTCCAGTTTGCTCAGAACACTGGCCGCCCAGCCAGAACTTGCCAATGGCCTTCGGGAACGATCGCTGCAACGCGTGCACTCCCGTTACCGTTTTGAAGAGTACGGAGATAAGCTGATCGACCTGAGCGAATCGGTAGTCAAGCAGACCTTGCGAGCAACCGAGTCCCTGGAACAATTCCCACGAATTGTTGCCGCGTGACTTAGATGCGACGCTGGAAAGCAGCGCCGGACAATTCTCAGCGTCCGTCGACAAACGGTTGCGAACCGACTTGAATTAAATTAAATTCAGGAATCTTCTTTCCGGGATACCTCTATGCTGCCAATGATTTCTGCCGAAACGCGTTACCGCAACCGCTACAGCGGCCTCTAATTTCGTTAGCGTGCAGCCCCGTTCGTCACTCAGCAAATTTGTGATTCAGCAAATTTAAATGAGAAAAATCCCCGCACACATTTTTGAAAGTGCACTGCTATGCCCAAAATGACTGCGTTTCACCCGCGTCTGGAACCACTCAACGAAACGAAAGTTTGGAAAAACTGGTCCGGATTTTTGGTTGCCCCTCAGTTTAAATATTCGCTTACCAACGAATACTATGCAATTCGGAGTTCCGCCTCGCTCCTCGACACCTCACCGTTATTCAAGTACCGCATCTCAGGCTCCAATTCGGTTCGCCTGCTCGAGCGAATTATGTCGCGCGATATTAAACGCTGCAAAGTCGGGGGAGCCCAGTACACGGTTTGGTCGAACGAAAATGGATTTGTAATTCAGGACGGTGTCATCCTGCGAACAGATGAATTTGAATTTTACTTAACCGCAGGAGAACCAACACTGCGGTATTTCAACTCGATTGCCAGAGAAATGCAACTCGATCAAGTCACCGTCGAGGACGTATCCGAAGCTTACGGAATCCTCGCCCTGCAAGGCCCGCATGCTCACAATGTCATTTCTCAATTATCTAAAGACGCCACCGATCTGAAGTATTTCGACGTGGCCAACGGCAAACTGGGCGACGCCGACGTCATCATTTCGCGGACCGGATACACCGGAGATCTTGGATACGAAATCTGGGTTCCCCAAGACAAGGCTCTCACTGTGTGGGACTCACTGATGAAGGCCGGCGAGGGGTACAACATCGCTCCTATCGGAACCACTGCGTTAAAGATGGCCAGAGTGGAAGCGGGATTGTTGCTAATGGGTGTTGATTTTGACTCCTCGCGATTTGCCTGGGTTGATGCCCAACGTGAGACAGCAATCGAACTGGGTTGGTCGTGGATGTTTCGCAACCTAGAAAAAGATGATCGAGATTTTATTGGTCGCCGCGCGATTGAAGCCGAGATCAAAAATAAAACCAGTCGCTGGAAAACCGTTGGTCTCGAAATCGACTGGCACAGTTACGAAGCAGTCCACTTGGAGGCAGGTATCTTACCACCGAAGAGTGATCTCTATCGCGAAACAACGATGAGCATTTATCGACGGAGCGAGACTCCCTGGGAGTATGCAGGATACGCGACTAGCTTTCTGTTTTCTTCGCTTTTGCGAAAGCCGATCGCAATTGCAAAACTACCGCTTGACTTGACGGGTGAAGGCACCGAAGTCGACCTCGAGGTTTCCGTCATTCGCAAGCCCGTTAACGTTTTGGCCAAAGTCACTTCACTGCCGTTCTTTAACCCCGAACGTAAAACCGCACTAATGGGAGGTGGAAAATGAGTAATTCCAACAACTACGATGCCATTGTTATTGGTGGTGGGCACAACGGTCTCGTCAACGCTGCCTATCTCGCCAAATCAGGATTGAAAACACTCGTCCTCGAACGCCGACACTTAGTCGGTGGAGCTGCAATCACCGAAGAGCTTGTCCCGGGGTTTAAGTTTACGACCTTCTCATACGCCATCAGCTTGATGCGACCGGATATCGTGCAGGATCTCCGCTTAGCCGATCACGGCATGCTGGTTTTACCGCTGGTCAACACCTTCCAACCAGACTTCAACGGGAACTACCTGCTTCTGGGTGCTGACGCCGACGCTAACTTTCATGAAATTGCCAGACACTCACGGGAAGACGCCGAGTCTATCCGCGATTTGTCGCACCTTATTGATCGTGTTTGTTTTGCGCTAAAACCGCTCATGGACAATATTCCTCCGAATGCAATGAGCGACGACCCAGCCGAGCTTGCAGCCATGGCAGGGCTCAAAGACTACATGGCCGGACTCGAACCGGATGTCCAAGCGATGATTGACAAATTTGTAAATTGCAGTGCCGCTGAAATTCTCGAAGAGTATTTTGAATCCGACTTAGTCAAAGCATTAATCGCATCAAGTGGAATCATTGGTAGTAAAGTCGGGCCACGCTCAAAAGGATCCGGACTCGTGTGGCTGTTCCATAAAATGGGAGAGTACGACGGCGTTTTAGGAGAATGGGGATTCCACAAAGGAGGCAACGGAGGATTCACTGAGGTTTTGGCAAAAGCCGTTGTCGCATTCGGTGGGACCATTTTAACCGACGCAGATGTGGATACGGTGATCTATGAAAACGCGGTGGCTACCGGCGTTCGCCTCGCGAGCGGCGATGAATTTTTCGCCCCGACGGTTGTCAGTGCGCTCGATCCCCGCAGAACTTTTACCCAGCTAGTCTCTTCTGATGATTTGCCGAACTCCCTGACCGAAGCTATTGGAAAATATAAATTTCAGGGCACAGCCGCGAAAGTGAATTTCGCCCTGTCCGATCTTCCAAGTTTCCCAGGCTTGGAAAACCGAAAAGACATCTTCATGGGATTCACAAATCTTGGTCCATCAATCGACTATCTCGAAAAAGCATTTGCTGATTGCGAAGCGGGAAGGTACAGCAAAAAGCCGTTCCTTGATTGCTGTGTACAGTCCACCATTGATCCGGACATGACGCCCCCCGGCAAACATATCATGTCCTGTTTCGTGATGTATGCACCCTATCATTTATCTGAAAGTGACTGGGACACCGAGCGAGAAAACCTTGGTGATGTTGTTCAAGCGACGATTGAAGAATTTTTCCCGGGATTTGGTTCTTTGATTCTCCACCGCGAAATTGTCACGCCGCTCGATATTGAAAGAATTGTCGGGCTTACCGAAGGTAATATTTTTGCAGGTGAGCTATTCGCAGATCAAATGTTTTTGAATCGCCCCGCGCCCGGATGGAATCAATACCGGACTCCAATCAGTGGCTATTACCAATGCGGGTCAGGAACCCACCCAGGTGGTTGCGTCATCGGTGGCCCAGGAAAATTAGCAGCCCAACAGATCCTCGGAGATCTTAAGAACCAAGAAAACTAGAACTCGGTCCGCTGGGGAATATCAATCTAAGCACCCTCTCTGCAAAAATGGAGACAATGCTTCGTACTGCGGTGGGGATGCTCAAGTGGTCGGCGTTGCCGGCCATTCCAACTCACAAACACCCCATTGCCCTCGATTTTCATCCACCGAAACAACCAATCCCTTGATTTGATCGCCGAATTTGGAGTGTGTTTTTTCAATTAACTCTCGACCGATCAACTGCGCCATCAGTTCCGCCGTAGTATTCGCAATCGGTAGCAGAACGCAATCCTGTCGGGGAAAGACCCACCGTCGATCTTCAAACTTGACCACAACCTCTTTTTCGATTTCAGCCACCTGAATCGTTGGATGCAACGTCGGTAAGACAACATGGTGATCGAGCCGATTTACAATCTCCTGCAGAGCATCTCGAAGTGCGATAAAGTCAACGACGTAACCGTTCTCATCGAGTGCACCAACCACCTCGCATTTCACGCGATAATTATGACCATGAATGGACTCGCAAATGTCACCATCAAAAGTGATGAAATGCGCCGCACTAAAAACCAAATTGTCTTTTTCAAGCTGAACTCGAAATGTATCACTTTTCATTTATTTACCTAAATGGTGGCCTGATAATTTGATTATGGATCCCAATAAATAAACTTGCCGCAATCAGATCAGCCGTTGTCCCTGGATTGCGTTGATGGCCGTCTGAGCGCAGCCAGAAATCTAGCTCCGAAACTCGTTGCCAATAATCATTCTTACGAGTCGAAACATCTTTCAAGCTATCGATAGTTAAGGCTTCCATCGCTTTTGCGGCGAGCATCTGAGAGTGCCTGGCAACCTCAGGTCCGCATTTCCTTGCAATAAGACTATCGGGGAATTTAGCCATCAACGCGACATGGGCATACACAATCCCTTCCGTAAGCCCACCCAACAATTCTCGGCCACGCTCGATCATCGGAACAGCGAATTCGAATAGCATTTGAAATCCATCTGAATATTGCCGAGCGACCATATCTCGATCCCTTGCTAACTCCATCGCTGACAGCAAATCAACGGATTCAGCAGTCACATCGGCAACGTCAAGTTCCTGTGCGGTGCCTAAACCACCGGGATTTGCCAAGCGAATTGCCTCATAGCACTTGGCTCCGTCTTCCTCGCTCAATTCACTCAAAAAATTTAAGATTCGCTCTGAACTCAATAAGGCGTTCGATTCGATTGCCACCAACTTTGCCAACGGCACCAATAGCAAGATGATTCCCAAATTGGTATTGGTTCCTACGATATTTAAATTAGAACGCACCGCCTGCAAAACCGTTTCGCCAACAGAACTTTGCGGCCCTCCATCAATCACGTTCCCTAAAATCACAGCACTGGTCGTAAAATCGACCAGGGTAACGTCATCAAAATCAGCTCCCCGATGTACGTTGCCGGGCTTCGACGCAACAACTTCAAGAATGCAACTGAGCGTTACAAGTCCACCCGGAGAAAGAGGCGTTTCGCTCATGCTCGATGCCGCGCTAAAAAATCTTCAACTAAAAGCTGTACCTGCTCCGCTTCATCCTCAATTACATAATGCCCGGCATCGGCCATTTTATGCACCTCGGCCGCAGGCCAATGTTCTTGGAGTCGGTCAAGACACTCGGGACGAAAACACCAATCCTTCATTCCCCAGACCATCATGATTGGCCACTCGGCGACCTCCTTAAGTCTCGATTCGATATTCTCCAAGACATCCCAAGTCGGATGACTCTTGCTAAGCGGAATATCTTTTACGAACTTGTAGGTCGCTATCCGATTTGACCAACTGTCATAAGGTGCCAACAATCCGTCTGCAACGACCTTAGGTAATCCACCTTTTTGTTCGGTCGCCATGGACGTTGCTGCCCGGGCGAATAGGTTAAAGCCCTGTAACCCAATCTTCCCAACGACGGGCCAACGGCAAACTCGAATTCGGAAAGGAATATAGGGCGGCGGAAAAGCCGCGGTGTTAAACAAAATGATTTTTTTAAATCGATCTTTTCTCGCCAACAACGCGCCCAAACCGATTGCGCCACCCCAATCATGCACCATCAGGGTCACATTTTTTAAATCGAGCTCGTCAATTAAACAACAAAGATTATCGATATGATTTTGCAACCGATAAGGATAATCCGCCGGCTTATCACTTAGTCCACATCCAAGATGATCCACCGCAATCGCCCGCCCCTGGTCTCCCACACTCTTTAACAACCGACGATAATAAAAAGACCAAGTCGGATTGCCGTGCACCATCAAAACTGGCTCAGCTCCATCACCACCGTGGTGGTCAACGTAATGAATTCGATGGCCATCGACCGTCAAATAGTTAGCTGGAAACTGATATTCGTCTCTCCAACTGGCAGTTTGGTTCATTAAATTTAGCTCAGATAAAACGGCAAAGTATTCACCCAGGAAGAAATTGATCCGCGAAGACAACCGACACGTTGGCTAACCAAAATGGTTAAAATCGCGATGGGAGAATCTTAGCAGTTTCTGCACTGCTTTCGTAGTAACCACCCCGGCTTCTGTAGCGAGCTGGTCAGAATTGAAACAGAAACGAAAAACCAGACGGCAGTCGTTCTCTGGGCGAACAAAAACTGACTCAATCGAGGCGATTCCCTAGGCAACTTCCCGGATGGCGTCAGATTCTGGCTTCCGACACTCTATGAAGATCGAGTCTGGCTTTCGGACCTGTCCCTCGACTGAATCGAGTTGAAAACCCGAATAACCTTCGATCGAACTTTCTACCGCAGAACACACTCGAAAACTCTCAAATCCAACTGAATGACAAATCTCTCGGAGAGAATACCGATCGTACATCCAACGGTGAATTTCTCCCTGGCTACGGAACATTCCTTCATCAAACGCTGCTTCGGCGTTACGGCCTAGCGTCCAACGTACGAAACGTCGCGCCATCCGGCGACGAAAACCGACAGTCGACTCTTCCAAACGGCTGAACAGACTCTTTTCCTTCACAACTTCTGGCTCGGCCGTCTCCTGACAAACCGCCAGTTCATCACCGACGCGTGACTGAACGAATTCCGCATTTTTGATTTCCTGACGAGACATATATATTCCCATCTGGCCGCCCGATTTCTCCCGAACCAATTGATCCAACAGCTCCATCTTCATCCAGTCGTAATTGACAGAGGCTGCCTCGTCTCCCTCCCAAGCCTGTTGGTGATTCTCCAAGTAAAGCCGCGCAATACGTTCAAGATCGGGAACCACCACCCGCAACACCCCACCGGGTGACAATACACGGTAACACTCCTGAATTAAAACTTTCCCCTCATCAGGGGTCAAATGCTCAAGAACATGAGAATGATAGACCGCATTGAAGCTTGAAGCCTCAAATGGAATCCCCCGAGTGATATCGTGAGAGACAACTTTGGGGTCATTCGATTCTAAATCCAGGTTAGTCCACGCCGAATGATATCGACGACCGCAACCCAAGTTGAGGTAACGGCTCGAGGAAACAGGAGATTCATCAATAGGTTTAACTGACATCAAATATTTACCAGTGGAGATTTGATACCGATGCGGCCGGTATAATCAATCCGATTCAAAAACAATGAAATTTCGTTCTTCTTTACATACTCATCGATCGCACGCCGGCAACCTTCCCAGTGGCCATAATCGTCGATGATAATTACCCCTCCAGGTACGAGTAGAGGAAATAGATGCTCCATTTCGCATCGCGTCGATTCATACCAATCCGTATCCAATCGTAACAAAGCAATTTTATCTGGCGTTTTCACAGGTAACGTGTCTTCCACCTTGCCTTTGACGAACTCTATCTTGCTGGAATCGTAGCCAGTCTTTCGCATCGTTTCTTTGACTTGATTCAGTGGCGAGAAACACCATATACTTTTTTCATCAAGTCGATCCTGATCGTCCAACAACTGCTTAGCCGCCTGCCCACGAAGATCTACGTCCGCCTTCGAAGGCTCGCTCATCCCCTCAAATGTATCGTACATCCACAACCTACGATCCATCTCATTAGATTGCACTAAGATTTGCGCGGTTGCAGCCATACTCCCTCCACGCCAAACACCGCACTCAACACAATCACCTTCAATTCGATTCTCAACGATGTACTCAACTGCGCTGCACAACGCAAAAACTCGTTCGGGCGAAGTCATCGTCAACTCGTGCACCGATTGATAGATCCGCAAATGTGAATCGGGGACGTCCGGAAATTGAGTTCGCAGCCGAGCAATCGGGTCCACCGAATGAGACAGTCTTCGCCGAGCCGAACGTTTGGGGCGTATATGATCTAATAACGATTTCAAAATCGATCCTTCGATTTAGTTTCAATGCATCCTGGTTAAAAAGACAGAATACCTTCAAACTCTCACTGCGAGCGAGAAGGGCTTTTCAACAATCAGTAATTGAACGGTTTTTGCGATTCCTGCCTAGATCGAATTTCACGCTGGCAATTAAAATCTGACGTTAATTCCCTCGTGATTTTAATCGATGCCAAATTCACAATTCGCCATCACGAACGATCAGTATTGGAATCGTGATGACTGTAAGATAGATTGTCGAGCAGTTCAAATTAAACACCACACACGCTAGCACTCCAGTTTCGAGCTACCATGGCACTTGAAACCCCAATTGCATTTTGCATATTCAATCGACCCGAATTGACTCAAAAAGTGCTTGCCGTCATCGCCCAGGCAAAACCTCGTCGACTGCTGGTGATTGGAGATGGAGCCCGTTCCGATCGCCCCGATGAAATACAACTAGTCAGCCAAACTCGCGAAATCATCAAAAGGGTCAACTGGGACTGCGATGTCCAGATCAACTATGCGCCCCAAAACATGGGTTGCAAAAAACGCATCGCCACCGGACTTGACTGGGCATTTCAACAATCGGACGAACTGATTATTTTGGAAGACGACTGTTTACCTGACCTCAGTTTTTTCAGCTACTGCAGCGAATTGCTCACGAAATACCGCGACGACGAGCGGGTCATGATGATCAGCGGTGACAATTTTCAACCACAACCAAGAACCTCCAACAGCTACTACTTCTCGCGCTGGGCTCATATCTGGGGCTGGGCGAGTTGGCGGCGAGCCTGGGAACATTTTGATGTGGACATCCCAACGTGGCCGCTCGCGAAAGCCAACAACTCCCTCCGAGCCGCGTTTAGTTCAGACGATGAATATCGAGGCTGGGAGCCAATCCTCGACCGTCAATTTGCCGGAGAAATTGACACTTGGGATTTCCCATGGCAATACGCCTGCTGGGCCAATCATGGACTGAGTATCATCCCCGAACGCAATCTAATTTCGAACATCGGGTTTGGGAGCGATGCCACTCATACAGTCGACCCCGAATCCCACCTCGCCAATCGCCCAACGACCTCTATTGGCAAGCTAGACCACCCGAAACTCGTTCTCCCCAACCATGAAGCGGACCAACATACTCTCCAACAAATTTTTGGCCCAATGCTCACCCCTCACCCCCCGGTTCCAAAACCTAAATGGTATCGAAGACTTATGCCTTCACGCAAAGCGGCCTAACCGATGACACCCAAACAACTGATTCAGGGAACACGAGCACTGAAAATTGCGATTATCTCGCCCTCTGCAACGCTCACCCCACATTTCCCAACCGAACTCGACATCGCACAACAGCACCTCGATGCAGGGCACTCCGTTGAGTTTTTCAGTTGCAATGGGCAGCTTAAAAACTGCGACCACAATCCAGATCGTTCGCCAAAACTATGCAATGACTGTGTCGGCAGGCGGCAGATGGGGCTCGAACTGCTCGCCCCTAAAGTCCCTTGCCATTCTTTCAGCGGAGAATTCTCCAGCGAAGTTTCCATCGACTTCGATTGCTTAGCAAAGCTACTGGCGTATAAGATTGACAACTTCGATATTGGATTTGCTGCCTATTCCTCGCTCGTCTCGAACTGCCGAGATCCCGAACCCGACCTAATTCAAAATCGTGAACAGCTCAATCGTTCTCTGCAATCTGCAGGGCAGGCTTACTACCAAACCCTCGAATTGCTTTCCCAGCATTCATTTGATCGAGTGTACGCCTTCAATGGCCGCTTCGCCGCACTACGTGGAGTACTTCGGGCTTGCCAAAAATGCAAAGTCGACTGCTATCTTCACGAGCGGGGATGTGACCAACAGCATTTTGATTTGTTCAAAAATGAACTCCTTCACGACATCCAATCGACTGAGCAAATAATCGTCGACTATTGGGAATCTGCCCACGACCGACCGGACCGTGAAGCGATTGCGGCCAGCTGGTTTCAGGACCGAGTCGACCGAGTTGAAAAGGTATGGCATTCGTTTGTCAAAAATCAGGAACAGGGAAGACTCCCCGACTCTTGGAACCCCAACCGAAGAAACATCGGAATTTTCTGCTCTTCCGACGATGAGTTCGTAGCCATTGGAGAGGCGTGGAAAAACGAAATTTACCCCAATCAAGTCACCGCAATTCGGAAAATTTCCCAAGATTTATATGAATCAAATCCGGAAATTCACCTCTACCTTCGCGTTCACCCCAACCTTGCATCTGTCGAAAACGAGCGTAAAGCTTCCATGCTTTCACTCGAGTCGCCCAATCTCACGATAATCGCGCCGGACGCCGAAATTGATACCTACCAATTGATGAGATCGTGTGAAAAAGTTGCAACGTTTGGATCGAGCGTCGGCTCCGAAGCGATCTACTGGGGAACCCCCTCAGTCCTCCTCGGCCCCTGCCTTTATCAAGGACTAGGTGGCGTTTACCGAGCAAAATCGCATCAACACTCGCTAGACCTGCTGACCCAAACACTTCAACCACAGGAAAAAACGGGGGCCCTTAAGTATGGTTTCTGGTTCCAAACCCGTGGCTATCCACACAAATACTACGCACCTTCGGGACTGTTTGACGGGCAGTTCAAAGGCCAAACAATCTACGCCAAGCCCCCTAAAGTCTCGCCTTGGGCGCGACTCAAGAAAAATACGAGGCGACTGCTATTTCCCCCATTTCGATCTGGGAAATGAGATCGGGAACGCAACTGATGCCAGCGGGCCTTAATGCAAAAATCACGTGCCAGCGATTCCATGCCAGCCAAACCAAAATCTCCGTGGTGTGATTCGTATTGGAGATTTTAGATCAGTGGGATAGCTTAATAAGAACTAACGACCCATTTCCAAAGGAACACGGATGTTCTGGCTTAAAAACAAAACTGTACTTATCACTGGCGGCACGGGTTCTTTTGGAAAAAAGTGTGCCCGTTTCTTGCTCGAAAACTCTGAAGTCAAACGGCTGATCATCTTCAGCCGCGACGAGCAAAAACATGTCGACATGCGTCGCAATTTGTTCCCAACCGATAAGTATCCACAAATCCGCTACTTCATCGGAGATGTCCGAGATGAAGCGCGACTTCGCCGGGCGTTCAAAGGAGTGGACTTTGTAATTCACGCTGCGGCAATGAAACACGTCGACGTCGCCGAATATAATCCGCAAGAGTGCATTCGAACTAACATCGGTGGTGCCGAAAACGTCATCAATGCGGCACTTGATTGCGGTGTGGAAAAAGTCGTTGCTCTTTCTACTGACAAAGCTGCCATTCCAGTAAACCTCTATGGTGCGACCAAATTGTGCAGCGACAAACTATTCATTGCTGCCAACTCTCTGGCAGGTGAGACAGGAACTCGCTTTTCAGTTGTACGCTATGGCAACGTCTGGGGCAGCAATGGATCGGTCGTCCCATTCTTTCAAAAACAGGCTCAAACGGGTGTGCTGCCAATCACCGATCCAAAAATGACTCGGTTTATCATCACACTCCAAGAAGCAGTTAATCTCGTCGTCAAGGCATTCACACGCATGGAAGGGGGCGAGGTCTTCGTCCCCAAAATTCCAAGTACGACCGTCTTGGATATCGCAACGGCAGTCGATCCGGCCTGCGAAACCAAAGTCATCGGAATCCGCCCCGGTGAGAAACTTCACGAATGCATGATCCCAGCCGATGATGCGAGAAACACTCTGGAATTCGCTGACCATTTCATTATCCAACCCACCTTTCGAAGCTGGTCAGCAACCCCGCCTCGCTATGCCGACGAGGGGATTCAGTGCCCCGATGGCTTTAGTTATTCAAGCGACAACAATCAAGCGTGGCTCACCATTGACCAACTTCGCACGATGATTGCAATGGAAATGGATCAACCAAAGCCCGAAACAAAACTCGCCCCACAACACGCAGCCTGAGGAGCAGTCTATGTTGCCCTATGGAAAACAGACGATTGAAAAAGACGATATCGAAGCCGTTGTGAACGCCTTGCAATCCGATTGGCTAACGACCGGCCCATTGGTTTCGACCTTTGAAACCACCTTTGCTCAGGCTGTTGGTGCTCAACAGGCGGTTTCCTTCAGCAGTGGCACTGCAGCCCTGCATGCCGCCATGCATGCTGCCGGCATTGGAGCCGACGCGAATGATGAAGTCATTGTCCCAGCCATTACCTTCGTCGCCACATCGAATGCCGTTTTGTATCAAAATGCCAAACCTGTTTTTGCAGACGTAAACTCGGACAGCCTGTTAATCGACCCAGAAGATGTTGCCCGGAAAATCACCCCCAACACCAAAGCAATTGTCGCGATGGACTACGCTGGCCAACCGTGTGATTACGCGGCACTGCGAGCCCTCGCAGATCAACACAACCTGGTACTGATCTCTGACGCCTGCCATTCACTCGGTGCGGCCATAGGCTCAATTCGTGTAGGCAGCCTCGCAGACTTTACCTGTTTTAGCTTTCACCCCATTAAACAGATTACGTCTGCCGAAGGCGGAATGGTAACGACCAATAACCACCTCGCCGCAACGACCTTAAAAGAATTCCGAAATCACGGCATCACCACTGATCACCGCCAACGAGAATCCAAACAACAGCACCAGTATGCAATGGAATCGCTTGGATTTAATTACCGACTGACCGACTTGCAGTGCGCACTTGGGCTTTCTCAACTGGCTAAGCTGAAACGGTTCACCCGGCGCCGAAATGACATCGCACGCTTTTACCGCTCCCTTCTCCAGTCAATCCCGCACGTCAAGCCGCTCTACACGCGAACTGGAATCGAGCACGCGCATCACCTTTTTGTCATTCGTTGGGATCAAGCGTCCACCGGCCTCTCCCGAGACCATGCCTTCGAACAACTTCGCGAACGAAAAATTGGTGTAAATGTCCATTACCAACCGGTTTACCAGCACCCCTATTACGTTAACCGCTTCGGCGACCAAACGGGAACTTGCCCAACCGCTGAAAGGGTCTACCAAGAGATTCTCTCACTGCCGATTTTTCCGTTAATGAGAGAAGAAGACGTCCGACAGGTAGTCGACCAACTGCAAGCGATTACCCAAGCCAAACCGAACTCCCTTTCGAAAGCCGCCTAGCTCGATGAAAACCGTTGCCATCATTCAAGCCCGCCTCGGAAGCTCTCGCCTTCCAGGCAAAGTCCTTCGCCCACTGGGCGGGAAAACAATGCTTGAATGCGTGATGCAGCGCCTGAGTGAGTGCAGGACCATCGACCAATTTGTCATCGCTACTACCACTGAACCGGCCGATCGCGAACTGATTGAGTTCTGCCAAGATCGACAATGGGACTTTCACGCTGGAAGTGAAAACGATGTCCTCTCTCGTTACGTTGAGACAGCGGAAAAATATGCCGCGGAGCAAATTGTCAGAATCACATCCGACTGCCCACTCATCGACCCTAAGATTGTCGACCAAACCGTCGACCTAATCAACTCGAATCCGGAAATTGATTACACCAACAACTTCCACCCCCGACGAACTTATCCTCGCGGCCTCGACTGTGAAGCGATGACTCGCCGAACACTCGATCGAATGGACCGCCTTGCAAAAGCGCCAAGGTATCGCGAGCACGTAACGCTGTTCGCCTATCAAAACCCCAAAAAATTCAACCTTGCTTCAATCCAAGGGTCTGAAGACTGGTCTCACCTGCGATGGACCGTCGACACAGAGGATGACCTCCGACTCGCTTCAGAGATCTACCACCATTTTGGTGATTCACCATTCGACTGGAGACAAATTATCAAGGCTTACGAAACCCATCCATCGTGGATCGAAATCAACCGCCACTGTTTGCAGAAAATTGCTTAGTGACTACGTTTTTATGCCCATCAATCGACCCAAACTTTTGATTCGCGCTGACGCCGGACCTGCCACTGGAACTCGGCATGTTACTCGCTCACTCTCGATTGCGCGAGCCTGGAAAAACTCAGGCGGCACTGTGGCGCTCGCATGTGGTTCACTTCCTCGCCGACTTCTTAAAAAAATTGCTTCCGAACAAATTCATTTCATTCCACTAAACCATTCAGAATGCGACCAAGCCGACGCGGCGGAAACAAAACGAATCGCTGCCACCATGCACCCCGATTGGATCATCCTCGACGGCGATAGATTTCCCGAAAACTACCTTGCGTCGTTAAAACAAGGACAGCCCAAATTGCTTCTGATTGGCAACCACGACTCAACCAATCTAGAACTTGCAGACATGGTCGTAAATCAGGCCGCAACGTCAATTAGCCCACCGACTACCAACCAGCACGAACACTGCGTTTTTCTGGGCGGTCCAGAACATGCCCTCTTGGATGAACTCATATCTCACCGCGAATCTCTTCTCCCTCCACCCAAAAAAATTGCCAAGGAAGCAAGAAAGATCCTCGTGTCCCTCGGCGAGAATGACAAAGACAATTGGACGCTCAAGACACTCCAATCCATTTCCGATTTAGAAAAAAAACGTATCGTTGTGGACTGCGTGATCGGGCCTCAATACCCCCATGCAGCCGAATTAAATCAGTTCAAAAGACAGGCTAAACTCAATTTAAGAATCCATCGAAATCGCGATCGAGTTCAACAATTGCTCCCCCGAATTGACATCGCGATTACCTCCAGAGCCGCAACATATCAGCTCGCTTACTGGGGAATCCCGACCGTCATCATTGACCAAGCCCCTCAACAACCACGCGTGCACGACCCTTTGAATCAGCCAGCACTTAAATTTAAGGGACAAACCGCGACTGTCAGTCGCCAGGAACTTAAACAAGTTCTACTGCAATTAATTGGCAATCCGGAACAAAGAAAGTCCATGTCTGAACTCGGTCAGCGCCAAGTTGATGGACAGGGTGCCAAACGCGTCGTACGCACCATGAAAACCGGCAGCCTCAATTTGCGATCGGCCAATCCCCATGATTCCAAAATCATCTGGCGTTGGCACAA
>Ga0214479_100076_pt1 | contig 58545 bp, 32 predicted proteins | sample M1_20Mar14CPVII9_5_FD_165054 | JGI IMG/M metagenome (GOLD analysis project Ga0214479, IMG submission 165054) | Marine eukaryotic communities from Monterey Bay, California, United States - M1_20Mar14CPVII9sort6BwellE14 | ecosystem: Environmental > Aquatic > Marine > Unclassified | place: USA... | reverse complement strand
TCATGTTGTAACTCCACCATGAGTGATGCATATTCTATAGTAGACATTCCCAAGTCCTTACCTATACATGGGATGGCTTTGACAAGCACTGGCAGGAAAATAGAGCACAACAAGGTAGTGCTTGGCACCCAAACGTACGAATCGATCAGCTCAATTTCCCTCGAAAATGTGGGATTCTCTCGTCTTCGAGGTGTAGGCGTCATGTTGTAACTCCACCATGAGTGATGCATATTCTATAGTAGACATTCCCAAGTCCATGTATAGTGGACTTTCTAGGAAATGGAGCACAACAAGGTTGTGCTGCTGAATGGCTAGTTAGAAATTTCGATCCACATCCACCTGATCAGAATCAGGGATTGAAAACTTCAATGCTTGGCAATAAGAGTATTTTTTTGGAGGGACATTTAATGCTGCTTGGTGTATTCATGGCCTTTTTATACATATATACAATGTTAATATCTACTTATGTATCACCTGCATGAGGCTATACATAATGCCATCTGCATTTGTTTGTGTTTTAGCAATTTTTAGTCATTTTTGTTTATGATTTTCTTACTGAAATGCCTTATCCATGCTTAGTTTTTCATCAGAAATGGATTCATGGCATCAAGTAGGGTGGTCCATAGAGGGTTTACTGACTGAAGAATACCAAATATTGACTTAGTTAGAGGAGATAAGGTGACATTTTTGCTCTTTTTTGTAGAAAAATGAGAGGGTGTGAAGTTTAGTGGTTGGAAGACGACAGAGAGAACCACGAGAAAGGTTTTTGGACATCGGGAACTTCCTTTGATGATATGAAGTTTCATTTGTAGTGTGATTGAGATGAGAGAGGATAATAGAAGAGCCTCCCCTACTCTACTATCTTTTCCTTACAATGCCGCTTTACAACCAATGGCATTCTAAATATTATTTAGTTATTTGACTTGCGCATATATAATAATTTCTAGATAATTTGACACGTTCATTTGGGGTGGTATTTCATACAATGTGCTAAGACTCAGTATGTGTATGTCATTATAATATCATATCTAACTAACATACAATCTTACTATACAGAGTAATAGCAGGATATGATGATTTCATAAGGTCATAATTGCAAATCAAAAATACATAATACCATGGCAGATAACTATTGCGGATGGGGTGATAACTACTCCACAGATGGGGACTCCTGTTTAGCATCAGTGTTAACAATTGACAGAGTACAGAAGGAGTTGCCACAATTACTGAATGATGATCCAGACTTGACAATTGATATGATGACCGACAAGGTTGTGTCTGCGCCATTATTGTTAAGCTTAAAGGAAGATGGTACAATGGATATATTGCCACCAAAAGATAATAATGATAAAGGATCACCAAATGATATAAAGACTGATATTAGTGCCGAGAAATGTGCGAGAAGTAATACAAGCGATGACGATGAGGGGAATAGAAGTCAGAGTAATCGTTCATATTATGCGAGTACTGAATATACTGCCGACTCGGATGGATTCGTAGGATGGAAATCTGAAAAGTCATCGAGTAGTAGCAAAAGAAGAAGAAGAAGAAGGAGAAGGCGGAAAGATACATCACGACGCAAACTAAGTCCACACGAAGATGATGATCATTCATTCCTATCAGTTCAACATTCGGTACCTCATCCGGAGGAACTTCTTCATACACAAAGACAATCCCAATCGATATCTACAAGTCAACAACAACAAAAGAGTCAATCAGTAATAAGTTCTGCCGATTCTGACGGATTCATTGGTTGGGGTGCTAGATCTTCTTCTGTTGCATCATCGAGTGTTTATGCCGAGAGTCAACAATATCAACATAGTAGTAGTAGTCAAGTAGAAGAGGAGGAGGAAGAAGACGAAGAGGGTGACGTGTTACAACCAACGCTCATGCCAATTAATGATACAAAGTCAAAGTCTAAAAGAGTTTCACGACGGAATATAATGATGACTTCAAATCAGACAGAGTCACAAGTTGAATTTCCAAAAGAAGAACTCGATGAGGAGGACGATGAAGACTGTGAAGTATCATGTGAGGAGTCATCTGTGGATTCGCACACTTCGAATAGATCGCCTCAACATGACTCCAACACAAAAGAAGAGAGCGCGGCTGGAGAAGAAAGTGATAATAGCGACGTATCATCTGTGGCATCAAATACCAAGAACAATACAATACAAATTAGTAAATCTGGGCAAAGTAACAACTCTCTCAAGTCACTAGATGATTCCACAACAGATGGATCAATATCAATAAGCTCAAGTGTTTCCAGCATGACGAATAAATCTGCAATACCTCGTCGATCAGCAGCTGAATGTCGACGTCGATCACTAGACACAATCAACTCTGAAGCAGAGTATCGCAACTCTGAGAGGAGTGATAGTGAGTTAAGACAGAGCTTGAGAAAGTGTTTGTCGAAACAGCAGGAATCTTTTCGGAAACTGCAACATCAATATGGTGATGAAGAGAATGGTGATGATGAGGTAGCAGATGAGGACAAAAATGTGACTGAACCTACTAAGACAAGGGATGAACAAGCTACAACAGTTGTAGCCAAGGTATACGGTTGGGGAGATAATGAGAGTGATGATGACGATAGTCTCAAGTCTGACAACACATCCCTTCTAAGCAAGAGTTTACGATCCTTAAATACAAGTGTGAAAGGGCGTTTGTCTGCTAGCATGAAAAGCTTCGGACCAACAACTATTGATTTTAAGAAGAAGGAGAAAAACAAGAAGAGAAGACGGCAAAGAACAAGTGGTGGTGCATCAGTTACAAGTAGTCATGCGTCATTCAAGGCATCGCAATATGATTCATATGCAGATGGTGATGGTTTATGTGAAGACTTTGTACCCCGAGGTAGTTTTGACACCGCAAATCCTCCACCCAAACAAGAAAGCAACAATCGGGATTTACTAAACTTAATGATGGAAGAGGAATATGATGCGAAGAAACCCTGGCTGAAGGCACCTGGCGGTGGGACCGTTGTCGTTACAAATAAGCAAGGGCAACTACAACAATCATCATTAAATCGACGTGCGACAGGAGCGTCGATACAATCTTCATTCACAAGTGATATAATGTTTCACGATGAAGTATTCGAGACACCGCCTCCATTGCCAAAGCCTGAAGAAGCACCAACAACAAAAGCAGTGGACGACGACAAAGAACAAGCAGTAACCGATAAGATTACGTCGGAAACGGACTACTGTGATGATACCCAACGCACAGTCTCAAGAATATCTACAGCCTCAGCATGCGATGTGGCAACATTAACCTCGGCATTGAGTGACGATGACGATGGCAGTGAATTGACGGAGCTTCGTGAAGCTCAAGATGCTTTATTCTCTGTCCCCGAATCAGTTAGATCGGCATCTTCCCGCAGTAATGCAGGCGATGACGATGATGATTGCAGTCAAAGTGTTTTGAGTGATGCCAGCAGTCAGATTAGTAGTAGAGACCATCACGACGGAACAACGCCTATTGTATATCCACCACACTTGTCAAGTTTAGATATAGTTCACGAAGAAGACTCAGATCAATACAACTTTAATCATTATCACCAGCAACAATCACATCATAAAGAATGGCAGCCCCAAAAGCATTTACCTCCTGTAATTGAACATGGAGGCAACGAGGTAGAAGAGTTAGATGAGCTACTGACGTCATCTGCTACTAATGACCCCCTCAGAAAATCCTTAGGTAAACTTGACGATGACAGTGCATCCTACAGTGATTTTGATGCTGAGACAGGAATTCAAGCCCCCTCTATCAAAATGTGCATGACAGTCAAAGACTCAGCGATCGAAAGAGAATTTGATACAGAACAACTCCATGATGTTGAATACGGCGAAACCAACGGTGCATCACCATTTGACGAGGAAGGTGAGATGACGCTTAAGGACTTACTTGAAACTCCAACCCAAATTGAAAGGGATGACGACTCCTATTGTCCAATCGATGATAGCGCCAGGTTAGATGACAATACTAGCAGTTCCAAGAAGAGTAAACGGAAACCCCCCAAACTTAATTTCAGCACAAAGAATTCTTTCTTATCCAGGAAGGTGAACTCATCATCAAAGAAGATACGTCGAAGGAACAAGAGAGTTTACAAGTTTTGTGTTTGGAACTGTAGAAGGATTACAATATCAGTGACCTTGGTTATATGCATACTCATTGGTATATCAGTGATTAGTTGGTGGGGTGCAGGCAAGGCTACTATGGGCAGTAGTGACAATGCAAGTGAAGATGATGGCAAGATTGAAGATCAACAGAACACTGCCATTAATACTGATCGAGCATCATCACTGGTACCAACTAGCTCGAACTCTCCAACACAATTACCTTCATTGTCTCCTTCACTACGAGGGAGTATCAACAGCGATGGAATGGGCGATGTAGTAGTACCCCAACTTAATAACAGTACAGCGAATGACACATTACTACCATCATCAGCACCAAATACAAGCCTCTCTCCGATCACAATCAATGATCACAACAACAGTTCATTAAACACTTCATATTACTCTATTATGCCAAGTACAAGCCCTTCAAGTAATACATCAATTATAATTGAATCTTCTACTCTTTCCAACAACGAAACAAGTGATTACTCTGAGATGCCATCATCATTTCCAAGTTCAAGCCCATCTTTAAACTCGTCAATTGATGCTCCAATAGTCAATCCAAATATTACATTTGCCAATAATCAATCTTCATTGATAATAAACGACGTACCGTCAGCTTATGAATCCAACCAAATAGTTTTTGGTGGCCAGTTGGAACATGCTGGCTCTTCTGTCTCCATGTCTCCGAATTCTGATGTGATAGCAGTGGGCTTCAAGGAGGCCAATAGCATGTTAACCGACAAGACAGGTCTTGTTCGAGTATACAAACGCAATGATGGCGACACTAATAACACATATACTCCTCTTGGTCAAGACTTGTTTGGAAGAGCAAGTGGTGACGAATATGGTTCTTCAGTTTCGATATCAAATGATGGTATGCGTGTAGTAGTAGGTTCACGCTCTTTTAGTAGTTCGTCCGATATGCAGAAGAATGGAGAAGTGACAATCTTTCAATACTCTAACATATCCGACTCATGGACTCAAATGGGCAGTTCTATTCAAGGAGATGCCGAGAAAGACCGACTTGGGTGGTCTGTTTCCATGTCTGGTGACGGAAATCGTGTGGCTGTAGGTGCGCCGAGAGCAAATGGAGGAACAGGCAGTGTAACTATCTATGAAAACAATGGCACTGAGTGGCGTCTACTTGCAAGTGTAAATGGTGATAAAAACGGAGACAGAGCTGGATTCTCCATGTCGTTGTCAAACGACGGCAGCACGATTGCTATCGGTGCATTTACATCATCATTGGAAGGTCTCGCCAACAGTGGTAGAGTAGATATTTATCAACTTGTTCAGCAAGGTTCTTCTGACGAGTCTCCATCGTTGGTAAAACAAGGCCAGACAATAGTCGGGAGTACTGCTGGATCTCAACTAGGGTATTCTGTAGCTATATCAGGCGATGGTACTCGTGTTGGCATTGGTTCAAATGGATACAGTACTTCAAACATAACTCGAGCTGGTCTTTGTGAGGTGTATGAATTTCAAGAGCAGTCATGGTCCAAAACTGGATATTTGATCGGCGAGGAGGAAAATGAAGAGACTGGGTTACATGTTTCTATATCACTAAGTGGAAATCTTGTAGGTTGTAGCAAGAATACTTATGGGCAAGGGGCAGTGACTATACTTGAAGAAGGCCGAGAGGGCTGGAAAATAAAGGACACTGTCACCAGTTCCCTAGATGATGTTGCATCGTTTGGAGTGGCAGTATCGCTCTCTCAATATGGGAATACGATTGTGGCAGGTGCACCTTCATTCAATGCATCTGCAGGATTATTTGAAGTTTTCTCAACAAAAGAAGAATAATATGCATGACGGAGATATCAGTGTCTCATACTTCAATTTACTGAAGTCATATAAATTAATATATTGCAGTATGAATTTAATAGACAATCATAACTATATGTTATCTTATCAAGTATGTTTGTTTACTCATTAGATGATGTAGTATTCTTCTTTCTTATAAAGAAGCTTTTCACTCGATCGAGCCTTCTTCTAATCCATTTCATGGTGTTTGGAAAGTTGATAGCCCCCGTCTCTATTCCTTGCTGTATCAGCCCTGCTGCGAAACCTAAAACACCTCCGGCTATTATCAATGTCATCTCATCCTCTTCAAATATCGGATGCAATACCCTTTCAAACTTTACCGATGTCATCTTCTCCATTTGTGTTTTTAGTGTATTTTGCAGTCCCAAGGTTTTGTCCACATATGGATGTAACACATGAAGGTGGTTTGGAAGCTTATCAACCGCCTGTACTGCTACTTTGCTGAATAGTTTACTACCTGGTCTGAAGCCGATGCCTCCTGACAGTGCACATGCAAACTTTTGTAGATGTTTTGTAAAGAGTCCATCAAATGATGGTTTTGTAGACGGATCATTCAGTATAGATTCCCACAGCTTTTCACTCGTCAGCACATTGTTTGCGAAGAATTCACTAAACTCAGCCGCCACTTCTTTCTGTCTCCTTAGAAATTTACCTTGTAATATAAATGGACCTATCTTTATTGGGTTCACGGGTTCGAATATCCACTTCAATGCTAACCAATTAGTAGCCAAACCAACAACTGTGCCACCTATTGCTCCCTGCCAGGGATTATCCCAAAACAAAGCTACTATCATTTGAATTACACCAAGGATGAAACCAAACCACAGCCCACTATTTGTCAGGAAGTCCAACTCTGCCTGGCCACACTTGCGAAATAATGTGCCCAGTAGTGCTCTATCTTGCATCATTTGATCGATCACACAATTCTTTACATTCAACAAGCCACCAATGTTATCTTGCATCGCAACAGTAAAGTCATGAAGGAACTTGTGATTCATACTAGACATCATTGATACTACCTTCATTGGTAATGAAAAGAATAATGCTCGTGGTATTGTGCTCAATTTTGCGTATGGAGACATATCTTCTGCAATACTATTCACAAGTTTAGGGACCTCTGGTCCTAGCAGCTTAGCAACTTCATTAGGGTCTAATCGACGAAATACCTCTTCAATGTTGAGTAGTTGAGTTGTCACCATGTTGACCATTGTATCTGACATAACTCGCGTCTTACATGGTATAATCCCCTGCCAACCTAATAGTCCCAATGGTTGTTCGTCTATACGAAGTAATGGAATACCACGAAATTGAATTGGGTAGAATATCATTTGTACTGCCAAGTAATTTGTAAACCATCCAACGAATGCGGCAATAACTGGAATTAGTAAATAAGCCGATGGTCTTGATTTGAACTTTTGTATAGCTGCTATAACGGGTGTTGGTAATTGAAACTTTGGCTTCTATAGTATAGTGTGAAGTGTGTGAGATAGATATAATGAATATAGAGTATCATAAGATGACATACTTACAATCGAATCATCACTAGAATCTTCCTTTGTAGTTAAACAGCCAACCGAACGATGATAGCGGTGTTGTCTATAGATATTATCATTATCATTATTTGATATTGTTGTATATTGCCGATGTCTTCTTGGTGCTGAATAATAATATGATGATGGGCTCAATGACGAATGTCTAACTTTTTGTATCGATTGCTGCCGCTGTGAACTGGGATATACGAGAGAACATACTGACAGTGGTGCAAGTACCAGCAGTACAAATATACATATTAGTCGTCTCATAATCAAATAATAGATGATATATGATAGTATTTTTTTTTATGGGGGAAATGTTGATGGCCAATGAAGATAGATGAAAGATATACTCTTCTTGAGATTAAGATACCCCCACAAGCCGATGTTTTGATAACGCAATATCAGCTAGAGTGTACTATTGCAACTCCCCTCTTCTTAATATTCGTATATGTAGGCAATAGAAGAGGAAAGACAACAGCATACTGTAGGTGACGATGAATCAATGAGTTGAGCCCCTATTCAAATGGCGAGCAAACGCGAGCCATTCAAACAATTCAATGCAGGCAAAAACATTATCTATCATTATTGATACCCTATATACTGTCTAAATATCGAAGATGTCACGCCCTGAACTAACCGGCCATGCCTCCCTCTTCTACAATGAAAAGGAAGCACGGAAGTATGATAGTTCATCACGTATGGTGGGTATACAACGCGAGATTACCGAGCGTGCCATTGAATTATTAAAATTACCAAGTGATAGACCGAGTTTCATATTAGATGTTGGATGTGGTAGTGGGCTGAGTGGTCAGGTATGTATGTACTCTATGATGTTTGTGTTGCAATTATATGAAATTGCAATATTTACATGTTTGAAGTGAGGGGATAAAGGAGGGAGTGCATGTTATATATTTCTAGCCAATGTTTATATTCCCACCATTTACTGCTAGAACGGATGCATGCTAGACTAAAGAGTATCAATATAGATAACGAGACTGCTATCTTGTTATCTTCTCTATTGTTACTTGATATATGGGGGTTATATAGCGGTCTGATGAATATTGTTCAGTCATTTGATTGTTAGTAGGCTTCCATACATTTTATGTTTTTGAAACAACTTGTGATATATTGATGTGTTCTGTCATCTCTTTTGATTAATATGTACTCACCAACAGTATCAAATTCAAATACAAAATGAAACTACCATAGGTATTAGAAGAACATGGACATGTATGGGTTGGATGTGATGTCAGCAGAGATATGCTCAACATGGCCAATGAACGTATCGAACAAAAGAGAGAGGAATTTCAAAATAATGACAGCAGCAGTGATGAGGATGATAGTGATGAAGATAATTCCATGCAAATAGGAAATAGCAACAGCAATAATAGAAGAAAAACATCCGAACCATCACCAGGAGATCTACTGCATCATGATATGGGTACAGGACTCCCATTTCGACCTGCAACATTTGATGCTTGTATATCCATCTCGGCATTACAATGGTTATGCTATTCAAATTCCAATAAACAAGTACCCAAACGTCGACTTATGCGTTTCTTCTCCTCACTGTATAAGGTATTGAGACGTGGTGCTCGTACTGTATTGCAATTCTACCCAGAAACTAGTGAACATGCCATATTGATAAGTGAGTGTGCTGCCAAGGTGGGATTTGCCGGGGGTATCGTCGTTGATTATCCAAACTCAACAAAGGCTAAGAAACATTATTTGGTATTGTCATTTGAAAGAGCATACAAGGCACCACAGGGATTAAGTGGCATGGAAGGTGCACTGTTAAATGAAGCTCGAACAGGTGTACGTGTAGCAGATAAGGATCCAAAGAGAGCTGGAAAGAGAAAGGGAGAAGGTGCACCTAGGAAGAAAAAGGGTGGAGGTAAAACAAAGGAATGGATATTGCATAAGAAGGAAACACAACGAAAGAGGGGCAAGGATACAAGAAAGGATACAAAGTATACCGGAAGGAAGAGACCCATGCGGTTTTAATTGATACAGTGTATTGTGTACGATGTCTTTAAGTTGTATCTTAGTATTTATTTAGTTTAGTTAATATCATTACCAAAATACCTCAATAGAATCTTCAATCTTCGTTCGGCACATTGGGCATTCAGTGATTTGTTTCATGAGACATTTATTAGCACAACTTTTACATAAGCACATGTGCTTACAAGGCAAAAGCATAATCTCTTTCTTTCCATCTTCACAAACAACACACAAATGTTCTTCTTCTTCCATAGTATGCTGGGTAGCACTGACGGGTTGGTTTTGATTAATTACTAGTTGAGATGCACTGGCTGCTGCGCCTTCTGTGGCAGGTGTCAAGGTTTCATCAGCAAATGGAGATTTTTTGAATGTAAACGAGTTGGCTGCTGGCGGCGGTGCACTTGGTTGCTTAGAGCTTTCTTCATCTTCTTCATCATCGTGCTCCTCCATATCTTCGTCTTCCTTTTTATCACCTTCCAAATCATCCGTATCTTTGCTCGGTTGAGCATCGATGGACGCGGCTGCTGCAACCTGTTTGGCAAACATCGACTGAAGAGGACCTTTATTGTTTGCTCTCTTTGCAGCTTTAGTTTTGGTAGAGGATGATTCATCAGCAGATCGTTTCTTCAGAGATGACCCTTGGGCCTCTTGTTTTTGAAACATTGCCTTCAGTGTGCCTTCTTTCTTCTTTGTTGTGCTTTGACTCTGATTGGGTTTTGTTGCTTTCGTTTTAGCTAACGTTGACGGCTGTTTTTCTACAACTTGTATATGGCCATTACTCGAGGAAGCCGTTGCCCCAGGAGAAGAAGAAAGGTCTATTGGTGATGATGTTCTGTTTGAACCGTTTGCTTTATTTGGCTGAGAAGGGGTGGTACTACTTGGCAACACAGCAGCCTTCTTGCCTTGAGCCGCAGAAAGCTTCTCCTTCTGTTTTCGCAAGACTTCTCTACAATGAGGTTTTGCATGTCTAAAGAACCGCTTAAGCTCAGCCTGAAGGGCTGGCCAACCCCCCGGTATTGTGTTAGAAGTAGATTGATTGAATATTGAACTCCTTCCTGATCCTTGGGATAAATTTTTGACAGCTCTTCTCATCCATTGAGGCAAATTCTTATGAGCTTGGGGTATGCCATTATTGGGTGAGCCATCATCACAGTGTCTAGCATCCAGTAGAAAGATGGCACCATAGTCGCCAGCATGTCGAATACACCGACCGAGTGCTTGAGCTATAGCACGATATGCCTGTTGCTGATACCAATCATAACCGGGAAGCAAATCTGTTCGATTTCTTAACTTTCTTTGTTCATCATTATAATCCTTCTTTACTTTGATGGGCAGTGCAAATGCAGATGGTAAAGGTAGTCCAATACATATTACGCCTCTAGCATTCTCATCGTTGAACGATATCCCTTCTGACATCTTGCCTCTAAACACTGCAAATAGTACACATCCTCCTTTGTTCTTGACTGAATCCATGTACTCCTGCTTGGCCTCTTCGAATGAATCTTGACCACCAGTTGGCTCGACAATCACATTGTGCTTTAGTTCTTTTAATCTGTCCCAAACCGACTCTCCATCATCCATCATATTATCTTCATGTTGTGACCAGAACGACCGGCGATTATTTTGCCGAAAGCTATTTGGATTCCACTGTTTCTCGCATTTACGGAGTAATGCATAGCTCGGCAGAAAGACAAGCACGCCACCCGAAGGAATGCCAGCCACTATCCTGACTATTGCATCCCCAAGTTTGGGAATGAAGTCTGGTTGGCCCGTATTTTTTTGTGTCACCCTTAATTCACTTCCATCCGGCAAGTGACCAATCGAAACAGCACAAAGTTGTTTTTCAAGGTCGACAACATGATTAGCTTCCAATGGTCTTGGTTGATTTTGCAATCTCCTCTGAATCTTTGGCATCAGCTTGTCGTTAGCATTAGATTGTGCAGTCTTGACTGGTGACAATTTGTCATCTGGAGGAAATAGGTTCAATTCAGCACATAGAGAAGGTATTGGAGACAGAGATCCACTCGCTAACACTACTGTTCTACAAGCATTTGACAACTCTTGCATGAGAGGACCGGGGGTTAGAAGGTCTAAGTGTAGAATACATTCCCATTTAGGCATTGACCCATTGCATGCGTCGCCGTGACGTATAGGGTTAAACGCATCAGTGCACTTTGCCCGGCAATACGGATCTCGACAAGGATTTGCTGGCCGATCAGGATGATCTTTCGTCCTCGGAGGAATAAGTGGAAGCTCTCGCGGTTTCTTTTTCCATCTATTATTACCTTCCGTTTCATCCACAATTTCTCCGTTGGCAAACGCTAAACTGCCATTGGCTGTTGCCAAGATGGCAGCATAATAGTGCTCAGGCATGTTGATACCCATCTTTAACTTGTGACACAACTCTGACAACCGATCAAGGAGGTTTGACACTCGATCTCTTTCATTACTCTCCTCATTCTCGTTGCCACCACGGATGTGTTTATCAAATGCATCAACATAGGTACAAAGGCCATCAAAGTCCTGCTTTGTTAAGCCAAGTCTATCAAAGAAGGGCATGCAACCAACACACTTGCCATTTGTACCTCTGCCTGTTGGACCATCAAACGTCACCTCAAACTCAGTGTCATCGGAAGTATGAAACTTCTCCCAATCTTGTAATGCCTTCTCAGCTCCCTTAGCTCCAGGGTTGCTCTGAAAGGATAAACGAGTAGTTTTGAGCTTTGTCACGATCTTTTCTACAAACATGAGCAAAGTATGTGCGACATCACAAAGGAAGGCAGTCTCTGACTCTTCCGGTGATAGCATAGAGGTGGAAATATCCATCATGTTTGTAGTTGACTTTTCAGTTATAGCGTAATTGTTGAGCATGACAATCAGCTCACAGAGCTCGAACTCCCCAAATTTACCGCTCCCAGCTTCTCGTAGTGTAGACTCTACATTGTGCCCCTCATCAAGAACTACAACCGAGTTCTCCAGTTCAATACCAAGTGCCTCTCGAATGGATGGATCTAACACATAATTGTAAGGACAGAAGATAATGTCGGCATCTTTGGATAGCACTTGAGATAGATAATAAGGGCATGCAGCTCTTGATGAATAGCCTCCACTACCCCCGTCCAAATTTCCCGACCGTGATACATCTAAAAGCAATGGATCAGTTGTGATAGTTTTGATCTTATTCACCACTGTAGCTGGATTCGAGCTAGAGACATCAGTGCCATTAACACGCATGATTTTATCATCAGCTTTGATATTCCCATTAATATCTGCCGGTGTATCCTTCTTGACTGTCTTGACAAATGACCCCCGGTCTCTGCCAGTGCTACTCTTTAATGATAAGCCAAATGATTCGTTCGGTTCTCTTCGATACAAGGCAACTTCTTTCTGTAAATATGGGTCGACACCAAAATCTATAAAAGGATCAAGTGTTAGCTCATATATGACATGCGATGACAAGAAACAATAAAGAAACTTACCAACTAGATCCTCGATATCATGTGCACCATACTTGGTTTTCTTGCCGCCAACAGAACAGCAGTTGACTTTGCTGTTTGGCACAAAAGCCGAATGAGCTAAATTTGCCACTCGACTAGTCGTTAATTGTCTGTAGTGAGGACATGTTCGCCTTCTTCTCAAGAAGTTATCATTTGAATTCTCTTCTGTTGGTCCATCGGCCATGATAGGATCTTCAGTACCATCTCCAGGCATTACCTCCGGTGGATCCTCGTCATTATATGGTTCATTTGTCGACATGTTCGTTAGCATGTGTTTACGAGACTTCTCAGTATTGCGTACTCGAAGTCTACACTCGTTATTAACATTGACATTCTTAACTTCATTTGTATTATTACCTCGTGGTTTGATATCCTTGTGTATACATAGTCTTTCTCTACTACCAAGTATTGCCATTCTCGGTCGGTAGGGAGTGCTTTTTAAGGAGGCTACCATTTGAGCAACTTGGGAGTGTGTTCGTGAGCAATATATAATCTTGACCTTGCCAACCTTGCTATTGACATCAGGTTCATTATCACTACTTTTCTGCTGTCGTTTAGCCTGCTCCATCTTACAATGGTATCGTTGCCAAGCTAATGTACTACATAATATTGCTGCACTCTTACCTGTCCCAGTAGGGCTTTCCAACACTACATGTCTCTTATTCTTTAATGCCTTGATTAAATGTATTGCCATTTGACGCTGAGGTTTCATAATTTCCGGGAATGGCCAACCGATTTTCACACCTTCAACATAAAATGAATTGTGTAATGATAAAGGTGTTATATCCCCATCCATCTTTTGTTGTGTGGGTACTTTATTTTCCTTGGCAGATACTGAGGCGGCACTTAAACTTACAGACTTCTTAAAGTTTTCAACTAATACCTCCGTTATTCTCATATCTTTTTTTTGTTTTGTATTTTGTCTACGAGATTCTTCCAATGATGCTCTAGCGGTAGCTGCATCCGATGTATCATTACCAGTGCCCAATCTTGTTAGAAACTCATTGTGAATTAAACTAGTCATTTGCTGCATCATACCTCCTCCACCACTACCTCTCTGTTGCTGTTGATATGGATTACGAGGTGGTTGACTATTCAATAATGTAACTTCCCCATCTAATGCAGATGGTTTACTTGTTGTACCTCGTGCATTTAGTGTGACCTCTCGTAATTGTACATACTTGTCGTCCTTGTCATGTGCATTGCAGTGGCCACCACTATTTGCATCCCAACTATCACACTCGGATGCTAATTTATCACATACAAAACAACTGAACAGGATAAAAAAGTTTGTTAGTTAACACATAAAAGTTATACATTCATTGAAATTAGAACACTAACACACAAATACAACTCACTAACACTTGGAACAAAAGTTGATATTGGCTGTACTATTATTGACATTGGGAGCAAAAGGGTGCACCCCACAATACTGGCGTGCATGAGGATGCTCAACATTAGGATTAACAGTATTGGATTCAGTTACCTGTATATCATCATCTTCACCATTACCAATTCCCTCAATGTTATTGGAGTTAGAACCAGAGGTACCCGGACGTTTGGGAAATCGAGAGGGTGTTAATATCTCGATATCTGAATCATCTTCTGTAGTTAATTTAGCTCCTGGATCTTGTTTTATTTTCATACCATTAGTAGTAGGAGCAGCAGGCGGAGGTTGTTTCTTGGCAGATGGTTCACTACTTGATATGTTAATAACCTCTTCTAAATTACTATTGGATGGTTGAGGTGTTTGTGCTGTATTATTGCTGGCCTGGTATGTATTATTGTGAATTAAATATTTATGACGACGATGATATATACTATTGCATGCTTTCCTCTATGTATACTATTTATTTACAATGTCATTAGTCATTACTTGCCCTTCCATAATTAAATTTGCCCATGGCCCATGATTAAATCGGTGTATGCAATTAAGGCTGAGTCTTACAATACTTGTGAACCGCTAAGGTTTACCCTATGGTAAACTCAATCAAAATAAAGTAAATAAACAAAACCGAAGAATGACCTGTGCCTATTATCTCTCATAGAGAGCATCATATAATTACAGCGTGCGATCATAATAAGATTTGAGTGTAATGATGCGGCGGCGCGGCGGCGGCGGTAGGAAAATGGTATCATCAGTACTCATACTATTTTTCTCTGCAATATTATTATCATGCTGCATATACATTCAAATAGCATCTATGCAGTCTTCTACTACAAATATCAATCATTATCATGAAGTATACAATACTACAATATCAGATAATTATCTTATAGGCCAGAATCATCGTAGATTACAACTCGATATGGCTGCTGCGGTCTCACAGACACAACAAACACCTCAACCACAAAAACAAACATCTCAACAAACACCTCAACAACAACATATCACACCACAACAACATCTTCAGCAATTGCAATTACAGTTAGCTAAACAAAAACAACAAATTGGTAAAACAGTCGAAGGACCATCTGTTAGAATAAATATGATGCGACGTGCCAAGGATGTCGTATCTTCAACAGATGTTCCCTTCCTATTACAAATACCACATACATCCAGTGAAACAATATATAATATAATGACACAGTGTTATGGATTAGTAGGTAAACAATACACAACACCAAAAGAGATTGAACATGCCAAGGGTATGAATGTTGTTGATAACTACTATGTGAATTCACATGACAGACCTGTGGGAGCTTTTAAAAACTTTGGCGAGAGATTTCATTTCCTGGCAACTCCACATTATCAAGAGGGCACTAGTCTATTAACACTGAAGCATAAAGGACGTGTTGTGTTATTATTACGTCATCCATGTGTAATTGCCGAGAGTATGTATCTATCACGGCCTAATGTCGTCCAAGGCAAGCACATCCCAGGATTAGTATCATGGGTGAATAGTACCAACTATTATGATAATTGGATGACGAGAATGCTTGCCAATGTACCACCAAATGTTGAGGTTACCGAAGAACATTTTCGTAATGCACGTATGATATTGGAGAACAAGTTTCTAATAGGTATGACTGAGAATATGGAAGAAATGGTGAAGAAGAGATTAGCATTATACTTTGGTTGGAAAGAAACCAAAGAGGGATGTGAAGATGAAATGATTCAAAAAGGTATGTCTTCTATACCACCCTCATCGTTAGTAGAAGGTGGAGATGAATGGCGTTTCATACGACTTAGAAATCATTATGATATGAAGTTATATGCACGAGGATGTCATGTAAGTGGAGACTTGAAAATGAGAGTACCCGTACATCCCTTGATTAGACAAGCTGATATTGCAGTGGTAGAAGAGGCATTTAGTCATTTACGAAATGTAAAGGACGAGAGAGATAGTGCTGACCTTCCCTTCTTCTGGCACATACCAAAAGCTTCTGGTACTACAGTCAAGGAAGTATTATCTAATTGCTATAATCTTGTTCGGACTGAAATGATTAGACCGCCGTCATCTCTGGACATCAACCGGAAGAAGAATGTCTTAAACTTGGACTTGACAACACCTGCATCAGTAGAGGAAGCAATAAAACTCAAGGTGGCAGATCGTGGCCTTGCCGACGTATTCGTTTCGCAACTATCTCTTGAAGGAAGTACAGTGTTTTCAGAGTATCACATGGGCAGAGCCTTCACAATCATGAGACATCCAGTCAAGCTTGCTGCCAGTTTGTTCTACTATAGAAGAATCGCCACATGGGAACCTACCTATCGACCGGATTATAAGAGTATGACATTGCAACAATACGTTGAGGTAGACGGTTACTACGACAACTGGATGGTAAGGATGATAACTCGAGCAAAGTTAGGAGGCCTGAATGATAGTCACTTGGAGCTTGCAAAGAGAATAATCAAAGATAAGTTTATCATCGGTATAAGCGATCATATGGATGAAACATTTCGTATACTTGAGATATATTATGGATGGAAAGAGAAGAAGGAGGGATGTGTTAACTTTCATTTGCATTCGGCACCTTCAAATAAGAACAAGTATAACGTCCCAGCGGATGGAGGGAGAGTTTGGAATCTAATCGCAGAAAAGAATAAGTATGATATGGCATTATATCAATATGCTTTGGAGATATTTGCTGAACAATCACAGAAATATCTTGGATCAAGACAAGGTTCAGTGAGATAAGATAAAGAGATGCAGGTTGTTGTAGGTAATCCGTAATAATTCATACTCAGCAGCTCGACCAGCTTTTCACAGATTCGTAATTCCTTTATTGCTGAAGTACAAATGATTATATGTATGTATTAAGTAGTCGTTAGAACTAAGAACCATAGAAATAAAATAGAAAGGCTTACGAAATAAAATGACCTGTATCGATAACAAATAAGACTAAAAGTCGAAGCTAGAAAAAATCGAATGCTGTCACTTCACATCAATTGCCCCGGCACTATTTGTGTATTTATTTAGTTAGGATGATTATCAGTTAGATTAGATTGTAGCCCGCTTCTGATTTGTAGTATTTCAATGCATAATCCATTCAATATCTAGACTCGCACATTATTCAAAAATAACACTAACACAAGTTTAAGTACCTAGTTAAATTATTGCTTACTTATAATAGGTATATCATGACGAATACATCAACAGACGATGGCACTACAAATGGTATACACAGCGTGAATAGCGGCGGCGGCGATAATGGGCCATCTTTAATTCGAAGAGCAACTTTCGATACTAAACCATCATCATCAACAATCAAAAGAAGAGGGAGTGCTAGTGGATGGGGGCTTGTTAAACAGACAGTTAATGAACCTAAAACGGACTTATGGAATGCAATATTTGATGCGGTAGGAGGAGATAAAGAAGAGCATGTAAGTATATACTATATTTGTAATAATATACGAGCATTTATTGTAATAGATTGTGCAATATAATTTATATGATATGCTCACTTTTATGATGTATTCAATTACTACTCTGCAGCGTAATGATAAGAATGATTTAAAAAGTAGTTTCACCTTTAAGGAGTTCCGTCGGTGAGTGGTATATGCGGGACAGATCATATGATATGCATCTTTAATATTTATATACATATGATGTGAGCAACTAACGAACTTATTATTATTATTAATATCCTTTGTTTTTTTTTATAGAGAGTTGTCCTTCTTAAGACGATCAACTAGCCAGGAAACTGATGATAATGACAATATCTGGTCCGACGATGGAGATAGTCAGGATAGTGAAGACATAGAAGATGAACTACTTACTTTACCAAGCGGCGAGGAAGAGGATGAAATTGTTGAAGTAAAACGATCAGGCACTAGGATTGATAGAAGGAAATCATCATTAGTAAAATCTATCCGTCGTGAGAATCTATACAGATCAAGCAAAACTTTGTCATCATCATTAGCTCCTGGTGAAATGGAGGAGTTGATACAGCTGACAAATGATGAAGCAAGAAAGGAATGGGCGTAAGTTTCTTGTGTGTATAGTGTGTGGGCATTGATTGTATATGAAACATATTGAACTCACAACATTCTCTCTCCCTTTCCTTCTCATACTAAACACAGTCGATCATTTTACCATCTTGATCCACGGTGGCAGATATTAACATTCTTTAATGACCTTGCATTAAAGGGAGCAGGAAACCTTGAAAAATCTGATGGCATCATCCTCGAGGATAAGAAGTTCGAAATTCCATTCCTTCTTCGAGTCTTTGTCAGAGCTGGGGTATTTAGTGTGTGGCGACCTACAAGTAATGAAGCTATTCGATACATGATGACAGGGGAGGGGGTAAGGAGAGAATAGTATACCCAACCAAACTTAGGAATATTATCTCATCTCATGTTTGTTTTCCGTGTTGTATATTACTAATCACTAAAACAGGTTGGAAAGGGCCTCGATATTAAAGGCAAGAGTGCATTGAAAGGAAAATATAGTGGCTTTGTCCCCTTTGTAAGTAAATGGAGTCAATATATCCTGAACTTTGCTGATACTATCGGCTTGATACTAACTGAACTCTGACTATTCCCTTCCCCACATAACAGATGCAAATACATGATAATAGTGATAAAGACAAGATCAAGCTACTATCATCTACTAATCGAGTACGGATATTCTGGCCGAATAAATCATCGAGAGATAGAGCTGAAGTTCTACTAAAACCGCTACGTGATATGATGATAAACAAGGCCAATGATTCGCTTAAGGTGATTGAAGTTACAGAAGAGGTCGAGGCACAAGTGCTCAAGTATGCCATGCAAAAATCATTCAAGAGCAGCAATACCTCTTCAAAGGCTATGAAGCTAGTAGCACAAGAGTCTCGACGAATGTTTAGTACTGCTCCCATGCAAAAGCAACAAGAGCAGTTTGAGAATGCCTTGGTTGATAAATCGGACAACTTAATGGCATGTGGTGGCAGTATATTAAAGATTGATGATCATGTCGGAGTTTACGGTCTCGAAGTACCAGAAAAGCTGTTTTGGAAGGCATTTGTCGAGAGGAATGATATCACTAGAGATGAAGAAACTGAGACCGGTAGAAAGTCAATGCATGAGTTCCAGATTATGAACCTTGAGACGTTGAGAAAGAAGCAGAAGAACAGTAAATCATTACGGAAGTTGTCTTTAAGTGAACCTAAGCCAGTTTTATATCATGCTGGCTGTGGTAGTAAACAAGAGCCTTTGGACGACGCTAACCCTCTGTGTCCTTTGGGTCTGCTCATGGCCTATGAAGAGGAAGGTGGCACAACTTCAAAAGTGACTCCAGTCGTATCAGACTTCGATTGCTTTCTTGTTGGAACTAGAGGTGTCGAGTTCACGGAGCCCTTGGCACAGACAGAGCGTGATATGCTTTCATCGTGCGTTGACGACATAGCAGAGATATTAGAAACCCCAGAACAAGGTGTCAGTTGGACAACGAGATGGCTAGAAGTTAAGAAGAAGAGACTGAGAGATGGATTTGCTCTTGAAGAATGCAAACGATTTGGATACGCTGATCCGAAGTCATACACTATGATGAAAGGAGCCGTTCACAGGCTTAGAGAAACTGGTGCAGTGCGGTGAGTTTTAAAAGTCTTCTTATCGACTCTTTTATCCTGTATCTTCTCACACCCCATTCTTGATGATACTCGACGATAGACATGGACCTGAATGCTTCAACTACTCATTTCCACAGGAACTGGATGACAAGTTTCTCGTTATTAGTGACACTCTTGAAGGGAAAGTACCGGTAAGTAATGGTCGAGTGTGCTCTTCATTGCCTATATAATTATAACCTCACTCACATGTACTCTTGTCATCAGTGGAAGTATGTTGACTCAAATGAGCTTAAAGACATCTTATCAGAGAGAGTTGACGAAGGTTTCACTTTCCCAATGAACCCAGCGTGGATACTAACAAATCCCAATTTCAAAGAGTTATACGACAAGCTAATAGCAAGTGATAAACCAAACGTGCGCGAATCAATTAAAGTCTGGTACCCCAAGGATATACAGCAGCGTATGCACCAAATATCAAGCAAATATCCGGAAGGGTTTGTGAGCTATACAAAACCAAGTCGTGATAGAATGAGTGGTAACTCATGTGACCTTGCCCAAATGGAGTTGAAACGATATAACGTACGGAGAAAGGGTCAGAGCAAGCTTAGAAGAGCCTTGACTCGACAGAGGCTAAAAAAGAATAAGACACCCACACTCTTTTCAACGTCATTAATGATGCTACAATTTGGCAAGGAATCAGAAGTAAAAGAGAGTAGGCAACTATCAATGATTGCCGATAACGATTGTGAAGATGATCAAGAGGTAAAAGCAGTGCCACAAGATGTGGACAAGAAGATGCCTAGGCGAAGTAGCATGTCGTTAGCAAGCTCGAACAAGGGTTCTAAAAGGAGAAGCTTTGCCGAGGCCCGAAGAGCAAGTCTAGATCGTCTGGTCAAACCAATAAAGCGAGCTTTGTCAAGTAGAAAATCAAAGAGTCAACCCGATATTAATACTAAATAATAGCACTCCTAACTCTTGAGTTTTATTAGATTGTTAATTAAAGTTTAGTAAGATAAATGCCGTCTTCTACGTTTACGGCTCAGGAAGTACCGATTGCAGCTTAAAGAAAGCTGAAGAACCTTGTAGTAGACTTCCATTGTTTGCTATCAATCTTGATATTCGTGAACAATACAGCTCAGGTGTGACATCTTCATCAAGCAAGGCCTCAAGTGATTTGCTTTTTGCAGTATCTTCATCTTTCTCATCATTTACTGGCTGATAGAATACCATAAACTCTGTCATGTAGGCTTCTGCACTATATCTCTTGGAATTAGAGAAAGTCATATACCTTGGAGCTCTGAAGTAAACTGAACCTAACAAGCCTCCGACATATTGGCCTCCATCATAGTCAATTATGACTCTTCTTTCCTCTCTCTTTTTCGTTCGTCTAGCTTCGTTGACAACCACCATACCATCGCTTTTGATGTTTGCACTGGATGAGAAAGACGTTGGAGTGCCCATAACTTTACCATATGTATAGGACTGTGAGATACCCTGACTATAGTCCCACTTCATGTGTAGAGCTACCTTTTGAACTCCCATTGACCAATTTGCAAATCTGTCTTCATCTCCATCATCTTCTTTCTTAGCAAACCCTTTATCACGAGATTTACGAGCACGAGATAGTTGTGGCGATATGGGCTCCCGTACGAAGGTGTCACCTAGCCAAACACCAGACGTCAATCCAAACATACCTAAATCATGTACCTCCATTTCTTTATTAGCATTATTGTCGTCTCCAGATTCAATCACTCTTTTGTTGTGTTTGTCTAACAGATGCATTAATCGTTCCATTTTATCATCGGAGCTAGAGTCCTGATTTATTTCAAGTAGATCCAAAGGGGACGATGGAGACTCTTCAATCATTTGTGATATAAAGTCTTGGGCATAATCATCTTGCTTCTCTTCTTCTTCAGGCATTACTTTTGTCTCTGTTGTAAGTATAACACCAAGCAATCTTAAACTTTTCTCTGTATCAGTCTTCTTCTTAGCTTTCCTAGCTGCCATTACTGCAAAATCTTCTTCATTGTCCGTATCATCGTTGCTATCACCATATAATAGAAAGAACCGACATCTCTTTGTTTCTGATATGGCTAACGTATGTTCAATCAAATAAGTTACACCCTCAATACCTCCCAATAGTGACTGTGGCAGTAATGGCAAGGTTGGAAAGTCCTCAGAAGAACCTTCATTAAGTATTCGATCATCAAATGAATAGCTCGCATCAGCTGAGTCTACATCTGTTCTTTCATTTAATGCTATCGATCTAACAAAAGGTATACTACTACTACTTGACTCATCAAATTGTTGTATAGATTCAACTAATCTCAATCCTTTTCTTGACAAATCACTTTCAATTTGTACATTTACTTTATATGGTTTGGATATGATACCCTTCTTTAATCCAGCTTGTCTATCAATTGGTACCGAGTATGTTATAGCGCCATCACTGCATTCCCAATATTCCGCTTTTGATTGTTCATTTGATATCTCCTCTTCAGACATACCGATAGTATCCAATCCTTTGAATAAATCTCGTATCTGACTATTATTAGATGATGATTGTGTTGTTTTGTGTATTGTTTCATGAAAAGATGACAAGGCATTGTATGCTTCACTCTTTTGTTGATCTATTTCATTTTGTGTCGGTATGTTATCGTTGTTATTGCTACTTGACACTAATAGTTTTGATCTGGAGATTCCATGTACAGATAATGATTGCACAACTGTATGAAATGCATCAATGTAACTGCAGAATAGCACTGCTGTAGTTATAATTTGCAACAATATCATGATGATGGATATAATTATACTTAATGAAAAAAGTATACCGATAATGATACCACTGGTTAGTTACCATATAATATTTTACAATAATAATGATAACCCAAGTCGTAGCCTGAAATCTAAACTATAACTAACTAACTATGATGATGGATATAAAAAAAGTAGGCCGAATGATACTATGGCGGTTTCAGAAATGGAAAGTCCTTTAAAAATGGGTTTAAGGTGTATGTTGACAGTATACCAATCGTCTTCTTATTGAATATATATGGATGGCTATCTAATACATAGTCAAGCGTCAAGGCTTTAAGGCTTGGTATGAGTAATCTCAGTATAAAATCCCTCAGCGCTCTAGACTCTAGAGTCCCAAAATATTTAGTTACCCAATTTTTTTATAAATGCCCCCCTGCACCAGTTCATGTCAGCGTCAAAGAACTTTCAAAGTATTACTATTCTACATTCTACATAGTTGTAATATACAAAGAGAGTAGAGAGGGAATAGTAGTGTGCAAATTTACTGCAGTCTTTACTCGAGTTGAATTGCAGCATACCTTAAAAGAGGAAGGAGTAGTGTTATACGCGGTTATACAGTGTAAATAAAAAATTAGATGATTCAATCAATTATAAATCGTCAAGCCCTACGGGTCATTCGTCGAGGTAATACACAACTTGATAAAGTACGGTGCATCTCATCAGCACAACTTACAATCAATAGTTGTACCACAGATAATATACCACAGATGCCGCCCAAGGAAGAACTCACATTTGGAAAGACGTTTGCACCACACATGCTTCAAATAAATTATGTGAAGGATAAGGGTGGGTGGCAATCACCTGAGATTATACCCTTTCAGGATCTGAAGATTTCTCCCGCAGCTGCTGCATTACATTACGGTATGTTTATCATGATATTGCTGTAGTATATTCTTCTTATAACATGATGTACTCATATATATCTGTCGTTGTGAATACTAATAATATCTCAGGTTTAGAATGCTTTGAAGGTAAGTTTGTTATATTGAGAAATACATATCATATGCACTACTGAGATAATACATAATATGGTATCATATGCACTATTCTTTCAATTACTCAATAATTTTATCTATAATACCAATTAGGGACGAAGGCATACAAAACAACCAACGATAGTTCAGATTTACGTCTCTTTAGACCTGATTTGAATATGAAACGCCTAAAGGATAGTATGCATCGTTTAAGTATGCCAGGTTGTGATTTTGACACACAGGAAATGATAAATTGCATAGGAAAGCTTGTCAGATTAGACAAAGATTGGATTCCAGAGGGCGAAGGATATTCATTATACTTGCGACCAACCGCCATTGCGACCAATAGATGTTTGGGATTAGCTCCACCTGATGATTTGCTTCTATATGTAATCACATCTCCGGTTGGCCCCTACTTTACTTCCGGCTTTGATCCATTGAAGCTTACAGCGGATACAGAATATGTACGAGCTTGGCCTGGTGGTAGTGGTGCTTCCAAAGTTGGTGGAAACTATGCCCCAACAATGAAACCTGGCGCTGAAGCTATGAAGAAGGGCTATTCGCAAATATTGTGGGTATTTGGAGAAGATCAACACGTTACTGAGGTTGGTAGTATGAATGTATTCTTCTTGTTTGAAAAAGAAGACGGAAGTAAAGAACTAGCAACACCTCCATTGACAAGAGGAGATATACTACCTGGAGTTACTCGACAATCTATTATAGAACTATGCAAACAGTGGGGTGAATTTGATGTATCAGAACGAGCCATAACAATGTCAGAGATTGAGGAAATGGCATCGAAAGGACGTCTGCTTGAAGCTTTCGGTGCTGGAACCGCGGCAGTTGTGACGCCTATTTCACACATTCAATATAAAGGAATTGATATCGAGATACCGGCGACTGGTGACTTGACTAAGCGTATATTTCACAGTGTGATGGACATTCAATATGGTAAGACCGACTCTCCATGGAGTGTAAAGATATGAATAATGTGGATAGTAAAGTAGAAAGGTAAAGAAGTGCATTTGATATTGTGTATTTCACCCTATTACTAAGCGTAATAGACATGTGTTATGCCCATCATTCCAATTCTTCCACTTGCAGGTTCTATTCGCATTGCAAACTCGATGTCTTCACTTTCCTGTTTCAAAGCTCTTTCCTCGTCATTCCAGAGGAGACAAATTCCATTGTTATAGCTTTGGTAATGACACTGTTGTTTATACTCAGTAGAATTCCAGCTAGAGATGACAACACCGTTGATAGCAACCTCGAATCTGAACTCGGGAGGAAGTGGCGGTGGAGGGGCTTTCAACTTTCGTCTTCGCCTCTCATCAATCCGTCCATTGTTGACTTTTTCCCAACCTTCTGTTCGTTTATTAGACTTGTATGCATGATAATCCTCCATTCGTGCCATGAAGATTCCTTCTGATACATTTTTTAGCTGAAGGACTAGCCACCCACTAAGCCCATCACCCTTCAAGACACCTCTGGCATCATTGTGAGCACTCATTAAGCAATGTGAACTCTTTTCTCGATAGCACAAGGCGTTGGAAGTACCATCACAGTAACCAGCAGGATGACCATGGTCAGACCATCCTTCACTAGGTATTATTTTGGCTGTATTAGTTTCATTCAAGTATCGACCATGTACTTGTATGTGTTGTAAAGGACTCTGTTTTGTTGATGTAAGATATCTCCTTCTTCTACTACTGTCTAGTGGTGGTAGAGATCTAGCTATTATTGCAACATCAACTTCTCCTTTCGGCACTCGTTGTAAAGGCATGAGTGGATCCCGTCCCAGATACATTTGCTCTTCGACGTCTATTATACCAGGTACATAACCATTTGGGGCTGGTTTGACAAGTGATCGGATACTATTATGTTCAGGATCATGTCTCGGTGACCATTCCCCAGCTCCTCTCATTGGTGTAGTACACATTCTTGGAATAAAGGGAAAGAGTTCACCGCAGCCTGTGGCCGAAGCATTGACATTTTTAGCCGCTTCCCTTATTATATCTTCCTCTTTCTGAAGATGCCAATATTTCCCATCAATTGGATTGCCATCTTCTGACGCAGCATTTTCCCATAAAGTCAATGCTTCATCCAGTGCATGAAGAAACAGTAGAGATATCTTCCTGGCTGTAGATTGATGCACCCAGTTCCCTGGGTGCCAAGATGCTTGACCTCCGAATCCTGGATATTGTTCAACTGGAGGTTTAATATCTACACGATCAGTCCAACATGCGGCATTATATTTCTTGTCGGAGAAGTCAATGGTTGTATTCTTAAACTGAGGGAATATCGCGACTGTATGGATACCCCCGATGTGTGCACCTACTTGATCTCTTAATTTGTCCATCATACCTCGACCTCCACCCATATCAAATAGAATCGGGACACGTTCTCCACTTAATACAGCTTGTCTAAAGAACACATCTTGTGCCTTGCCATCTTTTTCAGTCATACTACTATCCCACAGCATGAAGTCAGGATCTCCATAGATGCCGGTACCGGCCAAAGCTGCTTGTAATGTGCCCATGCCTCCCTGGGCTCTATTGGAACTCACTAATACCATACCAAGTCTATCAAACACTGGCTCCATTACACGCTGAAATTCCATCATGTAACTCTGCCAGAAGTTATTACCATGTCCGGCAGCTGCACTGTGCCCACCCAAAGTAACAAAGAAATGATCATTCGTTAACATTGCGTTCAACAGCTTCTTTGCCAAAGCATCGAAGCTATTCGCATACATCCAAGCGACATTCATCTTGCCACCAATTTGTTTTCTATCTTCATTTGTTGCAACTGGAATTTCAATACCTCCAACTTTCTCGGGTGCGTCCCACCCATACTCATCGGAGATAGCATCAGTCACTCGCTTGATTAATGCTTTGCCTTCTTTGATAAAGATTGTTATGTATACATCATCTGTCTGCCACGAATCTTTAGGAAAGTCTTCTTTATCAATCTCACCTAATAATGGATTGTAACTCTTATCCTTGTTATTGCCAACTGTAGTCCAATCAACTGTAGGACGGTGTTTCTTATTCTTTATAATATAATCATCAACAAAATTCCAATAACCAACTGTATCTCGTATACGTTGTAACTTATTCTTCCATTCTATATTCTCAGTACTTCGTTCTGTATCTGATAACTTTAATCGTTCATCTGCATATGGACTTAGTTCATAGTTATCTGCTGTATAGTATTCATCACTATCGGATAGCTTTTGCAACTCTGATTCAGATAGATCGTGCATATATATTGGATGCAAACCTCCATGAGGTGCTATTTGATATCCAACACCCTTTGGTTTATAATATCGATTGGCACCATATATATTCTCTAATGATGGAGAATGAAATCCAATCATATTATCATTGACAACATCTGCATTCACATTATTATTGGTATTACTTGCAGAAGCCGATGTAGATGATTGAACACTACTATTACTTGATGATGATACCACGGATTCCAACTTTGATTCTGTCAAATTGTGATGTGCAACTTCATATGTCGTACCACCCTCTACATCAGCTTCAATAACTGATTCAGTCTTAAACGCAATGATTAATATGAGTATAACTATACCAACTAAATTTAATACAAGTAATAATCGTGTCCGTTTACCACTATCGTTGATTTTAGTTGATGATGATCTAGGCGAAGAAGAAGGTGATGTTGGAGGAGTTGTATTGACTGGTAAATTACGGCGTTGTTGCTTTTGACGGTATGATCTAAACTGAGATAGACGAGATGGATGAAGAGGTGGCTTTGTACTATGTTGTGGCAATGATGGTGCGTCTAATGATTGTCTGTTGCCGCTGCCATTTTGACTTGTACTGCTCTCTCCGCCAGCTTCATCAGTAATATTTTCTTCAATTAAGCTCGTTAACTCTTCTGGTGGATCCATTATTATATTATTATGCCGAATCTAAACGCATACAATACGTATGCCTATTATATTATAAGTTTAGAGATACTAGTTTTGAGGCTGATCAAAATGATGGACAAACTTCAATGGCCTGTATGGTACAATATCGTATTAATAGCATTGCATTCGCTCGCAATAATACCATCAATCGAAATAGCGTCAAAATCTTATCGAGCAGTCCATATGACGGTATACGAATTGCTTTATTGGCGCCATGGTCGATATTTCAAATGATACAATGCTTTGAAGGTCACTTGTGAAAATTATGAGAGTGAAAGGATACCGTTCTAATAATCATGAATCATTCACTCATTGATGACAGTGACAGTGTTGTTTAAGATTAGACAGAATCATACAATATTCGCTACTGCTTTTGCCAATGCCCCAAGTTGCTGTTCTATTCAATACATATATGATGATCCACTTTTACCTAGAAGGATACTGTATCATCTACTCAACTTAGATCCTACATGATAACACATTCATTACTACCCCCACCTACAATCTCAGCGTATCCGCTAACAGATAGTTCCATAGTACTTGGCTTATAACGCACGGTGACACATTCACCAATCATCTGTGATACACCCTGTCGCTTGAAGGCCTTTGTCAATTGACAATCATAATTGCTTCCATTTAAACCAAATAATTCATTTGTATCGAACCCCTGAACAGTATAGTATGCTCCGTTTTTAACAAACGTAGTTAATTCTGTATCATTAGGTTGTCCCATTAACGAGGCAAAGGTTCGTTTGCTTGTACCTGGTACCTCAAATCGCCATCGTTTGGGTGCACCGGACTGCTCAAATCCAAGTTTCTTCTTTGCAACTTTCAATAAGCTACTTCGGAGTTTCACAATCTCTTCGTTATCTCCTGAGCTAACAACTGCCGAAGATGACGGTTTAGCTGTCGCTACTGCTGTATCATTATTATTTGCAGCAGTATTTGTTAATGTTTTCATTTTCTTACGTGCTTCTTCTGCCTGCTCTTCTTTACGTCGTTTGTTCATCTCGCGCTTTTTTCTTGCCTGCAATTTCTTCACAACTCCATCACGTCCTAACTTTGATAAACTCGCCTCGACGAGATCATTATGTCTATAACATTTCATTGGCGGACCAAGTCCAATCCCTCCTCCAATACGTTGACAGGGTAACATTGCAAGATCAGAAGGGGTCAAAAAGTATTGACTTTTGGCATCTTTAGTGGAGACCGGATAGTTGTCCCCGTCAGCCCATGGGTTATATAAATCGCTCATTGTTTATTTATTTGCTCTTCTACAATATCAATATTTAATAGGTGCACCATCGACTGTGATCAGTTATTTTTTATGAGAACACGAAGTCAGTGCTACCATAGTCTACTCATTTTCATTTTCTCTGACATAAAGAAAATCCAAGGATACCCCGCCCTGCCCTGCTTTGCAATTTGCCCTAAAAGACCAATCGGCGTGAATGCCTCTCATCAACTATTCATAACGGCACCAATACGATGCGGAATAAGCAGTTACTCGCCTGGGCACTATTGCTAGTGATATATTGTATCTCTATCGCACATGCGGTAGATCAATTAGATGCCGACGTCAAAGATACCGATGACAAAATTGCTACAACTGATAACAATAACAATAACATCAAGGAGAATGAGACTGATAAACCAGCCACTACATCTACAATACCTTATCATGGCCCTGCCCCAATCAATTCTCAACAAAAGGTTGGTAATATTGGTCATAATCCAAGTATGCCTAAAACAACAAACATTTTCAAGCCAACATTATCACCAGCTCGTCCAAATGGATACGATAATGATAAAGTCTCTGAAGATGATAACTCCAATACAAATCATCAAGCAGGTAATACCAACAACTCGCCATCATCACCAGTAAATAGTTCCAATGAAAAACAAATACCAAAGAAACATACCGATATGCAATATCTAATTAAACGCAAGGCATATGAAAAAGAACGACGATACTACGTTGACCCACTAGCACAAATGATTACTGATATAACCACCACATCGAAAGAATTACAATCTGCCACCGAAAATAATGAAGATGAAAGTGTTATTCAAGAATTAAAAACCAAGCATGATAAAGCCAATGAACGATTAACTTTCTATCAATATAATGATGATATATTAAATCAACATCAATTAATTGAACAGAAAGAAGCTGATATACGATGGGAAATAGAAAAGTTAGAAGAAAAGGAGGAGGGTGGAAAGTATTATAATGATATTGATACATTAATTAAAGTACGTAGAAAACAACGAAAAGAGAGGGATGAAATGTATAGAAAACGGATTGATGATATTATTGCATCTGGGAATTATCGTAAGGGACCTCATGACGATCAGCCAAAGAAGATTGAACAACGGCAGCCTACATCACAACCAACCTCTTCCTCTACAAACAATGAAAAGGCACCAACACAGAATAATAATCAACAATATTACACATATGAACAAACATACAATACAATCTTTCAACCAAACTTAGAAGAATATGATTTATTAAAGTTTGATCCATATTCATTATCAGGTGCACCAATTGGTGGATGGGGACGTGCAACACGAAGTAGGTTAGCTAGTTTACCTATTCGGTTGGTTAGTGATTTTGATGAGAATGGTGATGGATTTAATTTATGGTATGGTAGTGAGAATGATACTAAGGACGAAGAGGATACTGAGGACGAAGAAGAGAAGCAAGAGAGTGAAGAGAAATCTAAAGAGAGTGACTCTTCCGCAGGGCAGCAAACGAGTAAGAAAAAGACACTACCATCAAAGGATATCAAACAAAGTATTGGTCCACACTTTACAATCCATGATGGTGCTGGTCAAAAGTATATCTGTCGTGTATATGCCGAAGATGAATTGATTGTACTAAGTCGATTAGATTCTGTATTTCATCCTGCTATTACAATATGGGATACTGATTCGGAGTATAATAACATTGATGACGAAGAAGAACAGGCTAAGATGGAGAAGATGGCGGCCGCTAATGACTTGTTGAATGGTATGAATAATCAAGGTAGTGATGGTGTTCAAATTAAGAAGAAGTTTCAATTCAGTATCAATGGCAACTCTCCCGGTGGAGTAGGAGGTGCTGGGGGTGGCGATAACACTGAGGACTTACCCGAGGGTATCCGATCGTCAGTGGCTAAAATGTTACGAAAGATGGGTATGAACGATGCTGCCGAAGCTTTGGCAAATCAACAGGCCAATGGTAATGGTGATGGTCTTGATGTAGAAGTCGACGTGATCGTGGCCGACATGACTGGTGGGGAGGGTGGTGATATATTGAACAATATTGCCGGTGGTGATGATAATATGAATAATCTTGCAGATATTATCAAAGCAGCGGCAGTAGGAGCGTCAGCTGGCAACAAGGATAGTAAGAAGCCATCGTCAAGTCAATTAAACAATGAACAAATATATCAAATACTACAAAGTCTCAAGGGAATATGTTCTCAACTTCACACTGGTTGGTGGTCATACGAATGGTGTCATCAAGAACAAGTTCGTCAATTTCATGTTGCCGTATTGAATAAGGATCCTGCACAGACCCAGTATGAGATTCAAGACGTAACACTTGTTGGTAAATATGGTGGTGAGTTGCAAATTATTTACCCCAAGGGAATGTACAATGGCAAGTTTATGAAGGGTACAACAACCACTGTTCAATATGATAATAAGGGCGTTCCTCTGAAGACGACAATTAAACGTCATAATAGTCAAGATGATCGCTTGTATTCTAGCCACTTTGCGCTAGATACAATGGATAAGAAGAAGGGTCAGCAAAAGAGTAACACGATGACAGAAAATCGCGGACCAATCATCTCCCAAGTATTTGAGAGTGGTGACTTCTGTGAAGAAGTAGGATATAACCGTCAGTTACAAGTTGATTTACTCTGCTGTACCGAGAGTGAGATTGATAATTGGTTAGAATCAAAGAAGAGTACAAAGGAGAAACGACAACAACGCAATCAAGAGAAGGAGCCAATACCACAGGCAGTATTAGTCAGTGTCAAAGAAGAGGATACATGTATTTATCGGTCAAGAGTCTGCACGCCATTGCTCTGCCCTGGCAGTGATACATCGAAAGTCGTCTCGTCAACAAAACCCGATATTAAAAAGACAAGTGGTACCTCTCAACCGACTCAAGCGACTGATCCAATCGGTACCCTACTCAATGCCATCTTTGATGATGAGATGGTCGAGAATGGTGAAGTTCAAGTCTTCTTCCCTGATGACATTGTAGGTGGAGAGTTTGATGAACTAGTGGCTCTAGCTGAGAATGGCGGCGATATCATGAACAGTCCATTATTCCAACGAGTCAAGGAAGCACTGCTAAAAGGCAATACCGGTAACAAGCAGTTAATCAAGGATTTGTTATCAGATGATACAGTTGGCGGCGGTAATACTGTGGTTACAAGTACAGGTTCTGGCAATACTCGAGCTGCAGGCGTCATGGAAGTCAAGAAGGGAGAAAGTATTCGTGAGATATTAGACAAGGTACTGAATAAACGTCCATGCCTCATGAAGAACCTTGGATGGTGGACATATGAATTTTGTCATACCAAAAAGATACGGCAGTACCATGCAAACAATGTAATCGATTCAAGTACTGGTATGGCAAAGCAAAGGATAGAAACTGAGCATATACTGGGAGTATACAAAGACAGTGGCAATACAGTTGAGGATTATCCCAACGAGAAGGAGTATTTGCATGTTGTCAATGCCACTGGATCGAATGCTGCAGACTTGGCTATTGGCAAACGCAAAAAGCCTCGAGCTCAAAATCATGCCAATAAAAAGGGACAACAACCAGGCGGTAATGGAGCCGTCTATGAGCAAGAGTATAAACATGGTGAACTTTGCGATCATGAGGATGTGGCTGAATCAGTCATTAAAGGTGGCAACATCCTAGAGGGTAGCGTTGAGCGCTCGTCGACTGTTCGGTTCTCATGCGGAGATAGATGGGAGATGATTGATATCAAGGAGGATAGTACATGTCATTACATCTTGGACGTTACAGTGCCAGAGCTATGTCAGCATCCACTCTTTCAAGCACCAGTCACAAAGACACAAGTTGTCAAGTGTCTTCCTGTTGAGGAAAGGAAAACTTAAACTAATATGTATTATGTTACAAAACTTCTTATGTTTGTCTAGTCTTTAGGCTGTTCCCAATCTGGATTTCCTTGTTTTGTTGTATCTTTGCCCTCATCGCTCTCAACTTCCTCTGGTTCTGGCATCATCCACATGTAACCCCACTCGTTACCATCCTCATCATAATCAGATTCGAGATACTTATATGGCGTCGTCTGTCTCCATGGACATATAGACTCTAAAGCCGCCTTAACTCCATCGTAAGCAGCCTTTCGATTGTAATTCTCGTCAAATATGAGAGGACTATCATCGTAGTAAAAGTTCTTCACCCAAGTATGCCTATCTGTGAAACCCCAGAGCCAAATACCATCAAATGATGTTTCCGACAATGCAGCTGTCAATATACCTTGATATACTTCAGTTTGAGCAATATCTCGTATCTTCTCATCAGTAGTTTCAAGCTTAGACAGACGTACATCCATCTCACTAATATTGACCTTCAAACCAAGCTTCCCAATCCTGTTTATCTGTCGTTTTACCATACTGGGAGTTGGTGGGCGTTGGTGCTTAACTCCACCAGCATTAAAGTGTGCTTGCATACCTGCTCCATGAATAGGTACCCCTTTGTCTACAAGATCTTTGAGCAAATTGTAAAACCCATCTGCTTTTGCTTGAAGTGGTGCTTTTGTTTTGCATCTTCGTGTTGTTGTTGAATCTTCATCACAGTTATATCCACATCCCTCAACCTTATTATCATTATAAATCAGAAATGCACTGGGGTCGGCTTCATGTGCCCACCTGAAGCATGTCTCTATATAGTCAGGTCCCATCTTTCTATAGAATACATTCTCTACAAGACTACCATCACTTGCAAGTGATTCATTAACAACGTCCCACATTTTAATACGATCCTTGAAGTAGTTCATTGTTGTAAATATATGTTGTTTCACTGCATTTCGTACTTGTTGTTGAGTCATATCCTCTAGGAATGGAGGACTAGTCACATGCCAAACTAAAACATGTCCCTTGATATGCATATCATTATTAATTGCCCAATCTACCATGGTATCAACATGACGAAAATAATATGCACCCAAGTTTGTTGTGGGTGGATTATCAAATCCATTAGGGCCAGGTAAACTATGTACAAGTGGACCCCATTTGAGGTGATGTTCAATAACAACAGAGTTGAATTCAGATGATAATACTTGTGCATATCGTGTATTCTTTGAAGTAGACTCTTCAGGTTTGACTGTTAGTATTGTTGCACATTTGATTTTGGGCCTTTCATCAGTATTATTACTATCGCAATCATCTTTATTTACTTCATCATCAAAGTCCGCAATGAATAGGGGCCGAGGTAAAACAGCTGAACCAATATATACCTTTTTACAGCACTTATCAGCTGTTTCACGGAGAGTTGTTGGCATGTTACTAAATTTTTATACTTTTTGCTCTAATATAATAATATTACATCCACTGTCAATCACCGACATTAGTCTACTTTTTCAATAGCACTATCAACTATCATATACCAGAGGTAACATGAGATGTTTAACCAATGCGGTTTGTAATAATATGTATATGATGGCGGCTATGTATACGATACTGATATGTAATGCAATTAAACATAAGATGGGCACAAAAAAAATATCACTTTCTTCTTACTTTTTGAGTTGTTGCAATGAATTTATATAGTATTGAGCGCACGTAATATGTATCGTATAGTTGACGACAACAGTTACATCGAGAGCCTAGTTTGCAAATCCAATCCATTTCATGACATTCCATTTGTAAGCAAATTTACAATGGTATCTTTTTATGAGAGTAGATTACAATAATGAGCTTTAATTTCATCATCAGTAAGTGTATTATCTTTGCCTTGAACTGGATGAATATTGCGGTTCGTATACCACCGTATAAGCTACTATATCAGCATTTAACGCTCTTCCGAATGGTAGTATTTTGGCAGCTTTTAGTGCACCTGCTTCTAGATTCTGCAAATTAAGGCACAAAATATCAATAACCATGGAGACACCGTCAACAACAGTATCTCCGTCAATATATTTAAAAGCATATCAGTGCCAAGATGGAAGAGAAATCCATTATTCAGTTGCTCGTCTACGAAGAGATGGTAATAATCCAACTACCATTCTTGATATGCCAGATTCTGACAATGTACCTAAAGTTTGTTGGGTATACTTTACACCAATGGGGCCAAATCGTCGTATCCTTGAGGTACTAGTCAATAGATATGCTCAAAACTTTGAATGCGATAAAGAGGTATTATTCTTATGCATAAATCGTCCAGGCAAATGTGGTACATCATCATCTTCCATAACAAAGACTGATCAGAATATATCTGATGAGAGAAAGCATATTCAAACATCATGTGATGATATCGTTACCATTCTAAACCACTACAGTATTCGTAAAGCATCCTTATTTTACATGTGTGCGGGGTAACGTTTGCCTATTCATTTGCAACAAGATATCCCGAACGGACTACTGGATATATAATTGGAATAGCCTCATGGGTTTTAAGATCTGATTCTTCTTCAGAAGATATACAAACTCCACAAAAGATGAATTCCTTGACTCATCGGCTGGCAATGAAGGGTATATTTGGTACGAAATGGTTTGTTTCAAACCTGGTTGCAGGTTTGGCTAGTAATACGAGTACGTTATTCAGTAGTATCCCATCTTCGTGGATTGTCGATAAGATAAAGAAGGAAATGTCAAACGATGAAGTACAACAGTTCGATGAACAATTTCCAGATGAGGAATCGTTTGTTGAATTGATGATTTGGATCCATATGGATGGAAGAGATGATGATGATGAGACTAGTGTGTTTGTAAATGCCAAAGAGGACAGAGCAGCAATACAATTACAATCGACTGGCTGCTTTGGAAATGTTCAAATAGAAAATGGAAACAATAACAAAGATGGTGATGCTAAAGATATTGCAGTATGTTTAAGTACACAACAAGATATTGGACTTGTATACAAGACAACTTTACCCCAACAGAAGCAAGTGTTACTGTGGCACGGAGAACACGATCAAATGATTTCTGTATCTGGTGGTGAGTACCTGCAGTCTATGGTATCAAATGCAACTCTGACTAGAATCCAGAAAGGCACACACCAGGGGGTGATGTTCTTCTGTCCTGATGACGTTATGGAAGCATTGAATAGAATATCAAGAGATGTTCCTATATGAATTATATGAAGTAGTATTAACTGTACATAGGTAACTGTAATGCATGATATCAGACTAAACATGAGTACCAATTAGCACTCTGTTTTGACATTACAAACTCTTATATTAGATGCCTCATTACTCTATTATCTATCACATCTATCCAACCAGCCAGCCATCTCAAACATATAAGTTGCTCCTCATCAAATCATCAGCTCACTACATAACCTTCTCAGTAATATGGGATCACAATTTGATCTTGACGATCCTGCACGAAGAAGTATAGATTGAGCCTTCTCTTGTAGTTGATTACTGACCAAAGACAAGTCTTCACTCTCTACTGGTGAAACTACAGATACTTTTACACTGTCGGGAACAGTCGTTACACACCAATCTTCACAAAGCAAATTGCTAAACAGAAATGTAGTGTTTACCACTACACCCTCATGACCTTCTAGGCTCATTGAAACCGACAATGTAACATTTCCATCCTTGGTTGCATTGACAACACAAAAGCCTCTAGTAGTTTCAAGTACCCTTACTGACCGAACAAGTGCATCAATCCTTGAAACGATGTGAGACATTTGGAGAAATAATTCCTCTCGACTTTCACTCTCCAGTATCATCTTGGATAGACTAGCTCGCAATGGATACGGCCCGAGGGTATCATCAACTTTTTGTTGCAAATTGCCCATGAGAATAGCCTGGAGAAGCTGGATGGATGCTCCTCCGTCCTTGATGAAACATCCAATTTCAGTCATTGTATTATCCTCCTCATCGTCATCGAGTTCAATCTTCATTACAATCTCTGCAGCACCATCAAGCAACGAGAATGTAAAGTCTGAAGCATTCACTGTTATTGGTGTTGGTGTGATTACCGTTCGAATCTCCTCTGTTAGTGCCGAGATGGGGCTATGTCGCTCAGTATTTAAATGTGCATCAAACAGTCTTTTGACACAATTTGCCTGTTGAAGACGATCGACTTCTACACCCAACTGATTCTCTAGATTCGTGACTATTGATAATTCACTTTCGATTTGAGACTGTACCTTGCGCTTTTGTAGTTTTAACTTTGTGGCTTTTGGCTTTGTGAGTTGCGCCATGGCTAAAGCTGATGTTTCTGCCAACTTTTTACAGTACAAGGCTACAAACTTGTGACAATCTTCTGTCTTATTATTCATCGACTCAGCCCATTCTTGTGGTTTTGACAAGGCACGAGTGGCAGCATCAATCTCCATGCTCGACCAATCTAGGCATGACATGGTATGAAACTGTTGGATGCAGCTAGAGATCGTATGCAAGTCGACATCGGTCATGGTCGACGATGGCCTTGAATGAGTAGGAGTAGTTTTATTGGCAGTCATCTCCTTGACTTCATGCATTAGCATGGATTCAAAGCTTGTCTCGGCCAACTTGCTCTTTGTTTCATTCGAGAAGGCAAGATTGAGCCACTCTGAATTGCCACAAAACATTGACTGATTGGTCTCACTGCTGCCATTAGTCATTTCATGAACAATAAGAGCGAGTGACGTTGATGGACTAAATCCTCTCATCAAATGTTCATTCATGAATGTCAATGGCACCTTATCATGTTGCGTACTCGATTGTGACAATTGTATCAAGTCACTAATGTTAGTATGATAGGGCATAATTGGATGTGCGCTCAACACCGACAACTGTTTGCTAAGATGTAGGGGGCTATTGTTGGGCGATGCTTTGGTATCATCAATACTGTGATGAGTGAACAAAGACATGATATCAGACCCTAGACTCGAGTATGAGTCGGAAGGAGATGTGTCCTAAACAAAGATATAAGTCAAGGAAAAGAAAATTAGATTTATCGATAAATAGACAAAATGGCATCTTTCAAATGACTTACCATTCTTCCAGGACAGGTACTAGAGGTTCCACTACTGCTACTTGGGCTATACTTCAAGTGATTCGGCCTCAACCTGCCATTCCCTGCATCTCCACTACCACCATTATTAGCTGATGTTGAAGGTGCTACATTATGGTTACTTTGATGATGTGGAGAGTGTGAGTAATTATTATTCCCAGGAAGTAAAGCTCCCGAGGCATGAACGGCACGAAGAATCGTTGATGAGCTTGTACGTGCACTATTTGGTGTAGCTCTAGCAGTGATGTTGGTCTCATTGCTGTCTCTTCCATTGTCATCGATGCTTTCGAAAGATGTGTCACCACCAGGCATTATACCAGCCATGGCGGTAGAATGATCAACACTCTCAAAGGATGAGTCAACCATTGACGAGTCAGTTTTATTACAATTCACCTCTGCTACTAGTGATGACTTGAGGCTGTTGGGCGAGATACAAGCCGAATCTAACGAGTCTCTATTTGCGACAGAACCTTGTTTTGCTTGTGCTACATTGTTTTCTTCGGTGGTATTCGCCTTGTTGGATTCGATAGCTGCTAGGCCGGCAGGTGTGCCCATCGTTGAAACGCTACCAGCCGAGGGCGATGTATAATCTTCTGGATCGCAAGTAACTGAGAAGGGAAGGCCACCATCCATAGTACTTCGACGACGACCTGCAGCAGAATTATTATTACCAGTATCGCCACTCAAATTATCATCATCCATTTCCATGCTGTCATCAGGATCTATCAAACTACGTCGTTCCCTCGAGAATATAGAACTTTCTCTCCTTCGTGAACTGGAACTCTCACGACGTTTCCTCGGTCGCTTATGAGGAGTTCTTTTCCGACCACGTTTCATTGACCGTCCTCCTGGTTTGACAATATCATTATCTTCACTAATTATATCATCAAAATCATCTTCCCATTCTGCCAAAATGGCAACATTCTGTGCAGTTTGTCTATGTTCAATCTCCTTCTCCTCAGGTTCCTCCTTGACATCAGTTGGAAAGATTTCTTGTACTACTGATAAAGGGATGGGAGTCATTTCGGTAATTGGACGGAGGAAATCAAACTCAGCTGCAGTATTGGTACCAAACTTGACTGCCGATTGTGATCTACGTTTGTTTACCAAGTCGGTGGTTGATGCCCCCAGACGTGTTATATTATTTTTGGGTGTTAAATCTTCTTGTTCTGGACTATCGAACTTCCCGTCCTCATTTATTTGTTGTTGTTGATCAGTAGCAGATGTAAAGCTAATATCATTATTGTTTTCATCGGGAGGTGAATTATGTAATAATCTACGTGGTGAAATAGATTCAGTCGATGGTCTGTTGGCACCTACGTTGCTATTCTTCTTGGTTGATAAACTAAATTTGTAGTAAAAAAGATATGAGTAATGATGTGTTAGATTGGTATGACATAACCAATTAGAAGTAAAGTATATGCAAATAAACATAAACGTACCAAGACTTGGCAGGGGCAGTCCTGATACCCAATCCACCATTCTTCAACACATTATTATTACCTTTAACAGCAGCAACACTACTATCATCACTATCATTGTCAATCTTACCATAACACCACTCCCAATAAAATCTATTTATTTCCTCTTGTGTAGCATTTACTGGTGGTACTGGACAATCATTATGTACCACTGTTTGACCACTTGCGTCTGATGAACAGTCGTCGTATTCGTTTTCTTCTTCGTCATCATATCGACTGCTGTATTGGTTATTATTATTATTATTATTGGATACGTCTGGATTATCAACTCTAGTAACACCTGCCATTATATTATTATTAGATGAAAAATTCTCTTCATTATCAAAGTAGGATAATCTAACACCCTGTAATCTATCATCATTATTAATATCCTCATGAACCATTTCTGAGCTGTTTCTCTCTTCTGGTTGAGGTATATCAACACTGGCAAAGGCGGCGGCGCCATTTCTAATTAGACCTCGTGATGTTGGGCTTTTTGACACATTATTATTAGATTGTTGTTGGTCAACAACAGCAGTAGTATGATCAGAGTTGTGTTGATTCTCCTTTTCATACGATATACTTCTACTCATAATATTATTTTGAGGAATATTATCTGTTGCCTGCTGAGCTCGTATCAATCTCGATACTTCTCTTTCTCCAGTTGTTCTATTTTCTATATTATTATTATCACTACTACCCCTACTATCCATGAGTCCTTTGGACATGGCAGCTATAGAAACAGCTGCTTCATCCATCGATTGATGGCCGTTGCTATTCATTATTCAACAATTATCTTACAACCTTTTTTAGTCAAACGACGCCTTCTGATGATCTAACTTTTACTGAATTAATTATGCGCATATAATCTTTATTTACCTATATCGCACAGTTTGTGTGGCCGCCACAAGAGCACGCCACAATTATCACTATCAAAGCCACCACATACAAACAAAATGGCAACAACAAATGAAACCGTATCTCACCTAACATTTTAGGTTAAAAACCCTTAAATTTGGAGGGATATCGAGTTACATGACCACCACCAACATAAAGGGCTCAACAAATATGTACTCTCATAAAAATAAATGTCACTGAGGCCATGATGAAGATAAGAATTGTTGTTGATGATGACGCTAATAAAGGCCAATTGTTATATTTATTAAAGAGGTACTAATACTGGTACTTGTATCGCGGAGGATTAGTAGTTTGGAATAACTCATTGATTTAGTCTCCTACGCCTACGTGCGATTCAAACGATATTACTTTTGTTGGCTTGCTCTCTGCAAACAATACACTGATCACTGACATTCATACCCTGACCAATTGATCTAAATAATACTTATATTATATCGGAACATATACTTTTGTGTTGTGGGGCTTGCACATTACAAAAGTATACTGCAAACAATAGTGGACGTCATTAATACTTCTGACCAACTGACCTATACCTCTATCCTTTATACCTTTATAATTTGCAAGAAAGTATGATGGAGATGGAATCATCACAAACCACAACCACAACCACCTCAGTAACATCACGACGATCATCAGTCGATGCAGCTATAAATCAAATTAATCAACAATACAACCGAACAAACACATCATCAACATCATCAACACATGAACATCAAAATAATAATACAAACAACACACCATGGTGGCAATTTAACAATCGACGTGCATCATCCGTCTCTGAAGAGGAAGTTGAAAAAGCAAGAGAAGTACCAGCTACTTGGTGGAAAATGAATCGTCGTACTACTGGTGATACACGTGCTACTGTCGAAACTGTCAATAATGGATGGTGGTTAAAGAAGAATGGTATATCAAGATCGGAAGATTTGGATGATTCATTAGTTAGTGATAGACAAGTTGATGTTAGTGAACGATCAAAAGAAGGAGGGAATAGTATTAGCAGTGTTGTAGTAGAGAAGAAACAGTTGAATGATGTACAACAGCAAAATAATAACCCATGGTGGAAAATTGGTGATAGGGCTAGAAATAGAAGTAAATCCGAACCATCAAAGAGTCACGAGGAGGGAGAAGATGAGATACTAGTTGATAATGATGAACAGGATTTAAATAATGAAGAGCAATCACAACAACAACTAGATGAATCATCATATAATAGTCAAGATAATATTGCAGGGGAAATATTAGTTGATTTTGGTAGTAGACAAAAGTCACTGCATGATTCAGATAATGAAGAAGATGAGGTTGATAAACATGTGCCCCAGTGCAAAATAGATACGGGTGATACATGTTCAGTTTCAGATAGTTTTGATGACGAAGATCAAGGGCAGGGTATAACAGAAGATAGCCAATGTGATAACTACAATGAGGAACAGCAACAGCAGAAACGATCGATACTGAGTGTTGACAAGTTTACAAATGGAATTGATGATGAGTTGGATCAAAATGAAAAGAAGTGTCTATCACCACAAAGTCCATCCGAATATGATGACATCGGTGATATTATAACTCAGCAGGAGAAACGATATAAATCACAAGATTCATTGACACCGTTATCAAGAAAGATAATAGATAAGAACAAGAATAAGAAGAAAGGAAAACCTAAACTTGTCCCCACGTCATCCACTCATGATGGTGAATTGGATAATAGTGATGAGCAGAATGAGTTGGGCTTTGGGCATATTGCGACTCCGACCACGCCATCGAAGTTGACTACACCTGATAAGATACCACCATCGAATGATAAAGAAGATGAGTCTGATCATGATATATATGCTCAATTAGATTCATTTGAACATTCACTAAATACCGAGCTTAATGATTTAGAGGAATTGGGTATAGGTACACCAACACAGGAAGTGCCTCCACTGAATGATACATATGATGATGAGTGTGCATCATCGGTTGATGGAAATGAGGAGTTGAAGCGAAGTCTAGAGAATAATCTTCTACCATCTTATGATGATGATCGCGAGCAGGATGACAACAATTTATCTGATAGTGTCAAATCTGATTATTCAACTTATTCTAGAGAGGGAGAGGGATACTCATTCCTAGATGAAACAACAGATGGAGAAGTAGAGGAGGAATATCATGAGGAAATGAAGGAGGAAGAACACTATGAGATTGAAGAAAAAGCAGAAAACGAGCATCATGCAATGGAAGGGGGAGTAGAGGAAGTTCATACGAACGAGATCAAAGACAATGAAACATCTCCTTCTACTCCAAAAGAACACCACAATTCAGTTGACAGCCTACAAGTTGGTTGGAACTCTTCCAAGCTATGTGAAATCAAGCAAGGCGTCTCTCTTGCCAAGTCTATAATGTTTGATGATGATGAGGTATCATCTATTGCATCATCTGAACATTCAGGCCGGGCCCCCAAAACACGGCGTAATGGTCTAATGAAGAGCTTTAGTAGAAGAAAATCTATAAGCTCAGTTGGTGATACATCAAAGACATCATCTAATGCTTCAATGTTGAAAACTTCAAAGCAAAAGATGAAGGCTTCGTTGAGAAAATCTATGATCAATAGCTATGGTGCATTGAATAAGAGGATGAGCAGGCAATCAGTATCCGTTCGAAATATGAACAAGGGTAGAAGAGGGATGGGAAATATCAATGATAAGTACACAGTTAGTGATATAGACTCATCCGGTGATGCCGGCACTCGACTGAATAAGGAACAGCAAGATGCAACGGATGCTAAACACATGACCATTGTCAAGGAGGCTTGTGAACTAATGAGCAACGTTAATAAGAGCACGTCGACAATGGGGATGGATCAGCCCTTCCGACCAGTTGATGAGCTGTTTCCCTCAATGAAGAAACTTCACAGCAATATCGGAGACCAAATGAGCGATCTTAAGGCTGCTATTGGGAATCCAAAAAGTATCAGCCGAAGAGAACGCAAGCTGAACAAGACGATGAAGAAGTCGTTGAAGAAAAGTTCTCTGAAGAGTTGTGCTGATAGTGTTGGTGGTGCATCTTTCATCAGCAAAACATCCCCCATCGGGTCTTCTCTACCTCCCCAGATAAATGATCACAAAGCTTTATCTGCATATATAATGGATCAGATGCAATGTCTCCAAGAACAACAACAGTTATTGGAGGCTTCAGATTTCCCATCGGTCGCTACCTTATATACATCTTATCTTCCAAATTACATGTGGTATCAACCTACAGCAGACTCTTCTCCCTTCAAGCCTACTTCCTTGTGCTCTGGGACAGGGATCAGCAGTGGCGCACAGTATCTTCAACCCGAGATGTTATCTGTATTTCAAGTATTCGGATCATACTTTGTAGGTAGTGCTCATTTATTCGAAGATGATGACGACGAAGGAGAGGAAGATGGCAGTGCTTCCAAACTTAAGGGAAGTACTAACAGCAACAAATTTAGACGAAGTACATTCTGGGTTGAGCCCATAGAAGAGGGTATGAATGAAGATAGCTCATACATAAGTGCAGCTAGTTCTGATGATAGCTTTGATTCGTCTTCGTCCAAATCAGATTCTGATTCATCATCATCTGAGCAAGATACCTTTGATATACAGAAGCAACTCGTTGAACAGGTAATTGGCGACTTGAGAGCAAGCCAAATGCAAATGGCAATGGTGACGAAAGTGGAGTCGTCGAAACAGTCCAAGATGAGAAACTACAAGATCAAAGATAAGATGAATGATAGATCAGAACGCTCGGCTAGTAGTAATGACTTCGCTTATTACTAAAACCATCAGTAATGTCATAGATGTAGTGAGGAGGAGATGTTCGCATAACATAACATACTCTACAATCTTATTTACTATTTTACATACACAGTCTTACACTTAAGCTGAACTCTTCTCTACTCGTCAAACAACCTCAGGCATATCATAGCTCCACTCTTCGTCCAGTCTCCCCAGTAGCAATCTCCAGAACAAATCTCTTCTGAACATTCATGACAGTTATCAAATAAATGTCCATCACAACTAACTTTTGATATGATTTCTTTTGTTTTACATTGTTCATCTTTTGTCAAATAGCAATCATTATCACATCCTTCCTTACCAGGTGTTGTTGTGATGCAGTCGGAACATGTTTTAGCAAATTGATTACCGCTGCAGTTTATTGATGGTGATGATGATTGTATTTGTTTGTCAATGAGTTGCAACTTCGTATCTTGTTGTATTTGTTTGTCAATGAGTTGCAACTCCGTATCTTGAATGATGATATCAATTGAATCATTATTTCCATCATAGTACGATTGTATAATTCGTATGATACAGGCAATCATTATAAATAATATAAACGTGTTGGATACACGAGCTTTAGTGGTCAGATTGCTGCGCTTTTGTTGTGGCACATCTTTCAATGTTTTAGTTGTACACATTTCCTCATCGTTATAATCCCTATCATCACCTGAAATAGTAAAAGTGGAAACGCGGGCATCAAACTTATCTCTCAATGATATACGAGGATATGTTCTATGATCTGTAATTGGGTTGCGAGTATCTTCTTCCTCATCTTCTTTGTGTAGATCAAAATTAACATGACGAGATTTGCCATTACTTCGTTTGGACATCATATCTTGATACATTAAGTATTATTAATCTTCCTACCCTTTGTATCACTCAGAGCATCGCACAAGAGGGTGGCATCAAACTCCAAAAAATGAGAGGAGAGTCTTTTTGGTGGTACCGATGTCACAACTTACTTATGAGCACTCACTCACATTTTTTTGGAATATTTGCACAATCATCTTGAACGGCTAACTCTATCAGCTAATCGGCATTCACTACTCCAAGCTCTATTAATGCTCAAACATTATAGACGTGGTTGCTACATAATTTGTTTGGTACATCGTTTGGTCCATTGATTGCAAATTATAATGCCATCCTCGCCAGGATCATCATACCCTTCCCTTATTGGGCATGGTAGTACCCTCGGTCGTAGCTCACCAAAGCAACGTCGTGATGGTCTATCAACAAGGAAACCATCAATAAGTGATCTCTATAGAAACAGATCAAGCTTTGGTACAGGAGGGACACAAGTATTTAGTAATCTAAAGGCGGTGACAGACAGCCCAACACCATCCACGACAACACATAGTACTGGTAGTCCAACAACACACAACTCGTTATCACCATCAACTCCGACAAGTCATGATGATATTGATGCAATGAGTAATGTTAGTCCTTCTGATACAGTTTCAAACTACAGTCCAATGACAAATGTTACCAATTATAACAATAATGATAATGATCATCACCAACAACATCCAGCTCTTAGTACTCCAGCAGGTGATAGTATCTCCAGTGCAATAAGTGAACATGTTATAGATCATACAGCATTACTACTTGGGATACAAGATGAGTTTGCTACCGCATGTGATATAGAAGATAGTGAAGATGAAAGAGAGTGGAATCCAAACTTTAGTTGTGATGAATTGGATATGCAGGGTGGTATTGATGATCTCAATGAAGAACAACAAGTTGTATATGATAGTTTGACCGCCGCCAAGTATCAGGATGAGCGAGAGGAGGAGAGTGAGGACGAGGAAGAGTATGAAGATGATAATTGCAGTGATGGTCTTCAGTTGGATTTTGGTCTAACTACTTCACACGAAATGCCCGTGACATATTCTCATGATGAGTTTCAAGATAATGGCGTGGCTTTGAAACAAGTTGCCAGTCGAGAACGGCATACTGCCAGCAAGCCAGTAGTTGAGAAGAAGCAAACAATGGCCGCCACATCGACAGTCAAAGATGACGGAGACGAGGTATCGACTGCTAACAGTACTAGAGAGTATGGCAAGAGAAAGAATATCAACTCCTTCGAGCACAAGAAACGATCCGCAGCCACAAAGGCAATGGCAATGAAGGAACGGGCAAGTTCTGCACTAGTTGCCAAGGCTAATCGAGCTAAAGAAAAGGCCAAGAACGGATATTGGATGAGTAAGGTCCAAGCTCATCAGTTGACAAGCGGAGCTAGCACAAGAGGCCAAGAAGAAGAAGAGCTTAGTCAGAAGGAAGTGCAAGATCCAAATGGGATGGAAATTACAACACCCAATCCTGATGATAATGAAGTACTATCTCAAGTGTCTGAGGTTAGTAAACATTTCAATTCATCTTCTTTCGATGATCAAGGTCTACTCAAGCCGAAGAACAAGACTCTACAATCAAGAAATGTCTTTGCCAAGAAGTTTACAAGACAAACAAGCAAGGGCAATCAATCTTCTGTTGCATCCATATCTCAACTTAGTTCGAAGTATTCCAAACATGCAAGTAAGTTGAGTACCATGAAAGACAAGGCATCAAGTGCTCTATTACAAAAGGTCAAGCCCAAAGTACCCAAGTTTAGTCCAGCGATACATGGTAAGACAATTAATCCTGCAACATTGAATACAACGCCCCATCATTTGCCACCGAATACGATTACAAGAGCTAGTATGCGGAATGAGATTGATTCACTGTTATCAATTGATGAGGATACAGTCACAGATGGCATGCAATCGGTAGGCTTGCATTCATGTTCTACTGGTACTAGTAGTAAGTTGTGTACTATTCAACTACCACCGCCACCCAATGGTTATAATACGCCTAAGTCAACCTTGAGAAAGACAGCTAGCGGCAGTAAAGCTGTCACCGGAAGTCAATCATATCAAGATATGATGAAGATGAATACTCAAACACCCATCATTTTATCGCCACCACAAATATCTACCTGTCTATCTAACATCTCGTCACCGGTATCGTGTATAGATGAGGATGGGTTCTTACTCTCTCCAACAACGAGTCTTGATAATGCCCTCGATCGTAGTAATCTCGGTTCTATAGGAGTTGGTTCTATAGGCAGTGGCACTGAGGCACCGTTTGATCCAAACTCCTTCTTGTTCCTCTCTCCATTATCTAATACAGACTTGGACGATCCAGATTTCGGTATGCCTGACTTGCTTAGTAGATCAATGAGTCATAATGCTGTGGTGTTTGACCCTAATCTACAGTTGGATATAAATCAGCCACAAGTTGCAAACAGCAAGTTGTCAATTGTTGGAGCTGCTAGTCAGTCGACAACTGCCAAGTCTTCAAATAAGAAACTCATGCCTAGATTGCCTCCGTCGCCAAGGCTACCTCCGAGTGGAAAAAAAATGTTGAAGAAGATGAAGATGGGTGGAAATAACAATGTTACTAGTATTCCTAGACCTCCACTACACACGAGAAGTCGAACATCTACATTTTAGAGAATAGGAAACAGGGGTTCTCTACTCTATTGTTTTGTTGGATTTGGATAGTCAGCGGTTACAAATAGAAGTGTCAATAAGCTAATCAAACAGTTAGGATAGAATATGTATTTGTGTATGATCGTATTGTTGAGAGAATACCTATACCATATTCAAGATGCTTCATTGCGCATTATCCTGTAGGGTATCCTTTAGGATACCGCCGACGTGACGAAACATTTCTTACGAAGTTGTTGTCAGTCTCTACAGTTGTTATATAGATAAGTAAGAAGATAAGTAAGGTATACTATTGGTATAGCGGTTCATCATTGGATATTAGTACTAGTTACAGTCGGAATAAATATACACAGTATTCAATAAAATCCTGTTTATTATTTATTCAATACACAAGAAGGTGCACTAACAAAAAATAATTATAAGTTGAAGAAACATACAATATTATATTACCATGTCGAATAGAGCTACATCAACAACGTCAAAACCACCCCTTTACAAAATTGTAATGTTGGGTGATTCCGGTGTGGGTAAAACCTCACTAGTGGCACGTCTAACGAATCCTAATGCTCCACTAAACCACGATATATCAGCAACAATGGGTATTGAATTTGATACACAAATGCTTGATACACCACACGGGAAGGTTAAGGCACAAATTTGGGATACAGCCGGACAAGAACGATTTGCACGAGTACTACTACCCACGTACTTTCGTAAAGCCAAGGGAGTTATATTGGTATACGATGTAACATCGGCAAAATCATTTGAAAGTTTAGGTGAACGATGGATGGCACAATTAAATGATCATGCAAATTCAGATGAATTGGCAAAATTATTAGTGGGTAATAAGTGTGATTTGGAAGATTCAAGAGAGGTTACGAAAGAGAAGGCAGAAATGTTTTGTGCGGAATTCGGTATGGAACATCTTGAGACTTCTGCAAAAAGTGGAGTGAATGTATTAAAGTCATTTGAAAGGTTAATCACTATTGTACATGAAAAGAATTTAGCAGCAAGAGGTGGTGGTGCTGCTGGAGGTGCCAAGGGTGCTGGTACAGGTGCAGGCGGGGGCAATACATTAAAATTAGATGAGGGAAATGTTAGGGGAGAGGGAGCAAGTGCTGCTGCCGATTCATCAGGATCTTGTGGATGTTAGGAGGCATGCCTTACTACAAAAGACAGAACTAGTAATGGTATGAATGTGTATATGTGATGATGTTGAAAGTGTTATAATAATGAACAGGGTCGTTAGGGAAGATAAAGTTTTTTGTGTTTGTTTGACATGTGGGTGTTGGTGGTGACTGAAGAGGGCAATGTCGTCTTGCACATGGGTGTATCGGAATTTGCCTTGCTAGAAGTATTAAAAATGCAATAGAAGAAATCCCATCATAAGGCTCTTGAAAAAGAGTGTGTTGCCACCTTACAGCCTAGCAATTGAATTCGAGGTAATTTCATGTGATAGTTTAGATCATCTACAAAAAAGCTTAGAATTGTAGATGTAGAACACAAGAACAAATATGAGAAGATATCTAAAGTGCAAGCATTCCTATTAAGTCTAAAAATGTAATCCTCTTCTTTATTACAGTACTTATACCACATGAAGAAGATACGTGTCCATGTCTCGAAACTTTAATTTCACTGCCTCTAATACACAGATTACAGATGAATGACCGGCCCTCTATAGAAGTATATAGTGAAGAAGAGGTTAGATATAGTTCCCTTATAGTCTGAGAAGGCCGGTGTACTGTAGTAGATCTCGCCCATCGATTCAAAGTACCGAAATCAGGATAATATCTTTTGCAGTAATAAATTCTCTTAGTATTGCAACTCTTTTATTATTGCAAGCTCTTCCGAAATAAATTGCTTTGGGATCATTCCAATATAGAATCGGAGTGTTACTTACTAGTTCAAATAGAGTGTTAGTGCAGTTAAATGATACGGAGAAAACTAAGTGTTGGAACAAAGAGCACAAATAATAGTATGCTTGATCAGAACGAATACGAAGACGAAGACGACGATTTGAGAAGTTTACTATCATTGAGCACATCAAATCATAATATAAGTAATCCACATAGAAGTCAAGAGAGACAGCAGCAGGAAAGTAGTAGTTCACTGCCATCAATCGAAGATATGAGCAATATTAGTAATCATTCAGCAAATAGCAATAGCAGTAGTAAAGGTAGAAGTATCAGCCCATCATCTGGGAATAGTCATCATTCGACAACACATATAAACAATGGTCCGACTAGAGGTAAGAAGACACTATGGTTACTTGGTTCAATCATATTGGCACTGGCTTTCTTTGGGCCTACAGGTTTTTTATGGGATATATTAGAAGATAATTTATCCTCAAATGATGTAGGTCACGGTCATAATAATAATGCACATGTACATCATGGTGACAAGCATCACAACATATCACCAGCTCAACCTATTCGAAATACTGAAGAAATTACACACCCCATGATGATACATAGTGCTAAAGAACAACAACGTGCCACCAATTCACGACATGATAAATTTGGTAACACCAAAAGATTCCGAGATAAGACTACTGCTTTCAATAAGAACAATCGACGAAAGAAGAAAAGAGGAAACAATAATAAAGATAATGGAGGTTGGGGAATTAAAGAGGCAATTGAGAATATTGATAAGGTATTCATGGATAATAGACCCGTTGCTGGGAATACTGTTGCAAAGAATAAGATTATACAGAAACAGCAGGGAGGAGAAGATGATGATGCTTTGGCTGCTGATGATGAAGAGGAATATTTACCAGTGGTACATGCCGATGATGATACATTACCGGAGAATGCCGAAGCATTAGATACATATACGTACTCATTACCTGCAAGTGATGCATTAGAATGTAGATCAAGTGTGATTGCATTTGTGATTAATGCCACAGATGTTAAAGATGAGTGTGATGGATTACGAAAAGCATTTGATAAGACTTGCAGTGTGTCATCCACAACAGGTAGTGGGGGTGGTGCTAGTGCGGCTACTTCGGCAGATACTGTTAAAGTTCGGACACACGATCAAAGGCAAAGAAGAAGAAGATTGTCCGAGTGGGGACAGCCACACTTGTGGAATTTAATACCTGATGCATTTGAGAAGCATTTGCAAGATGCTGGTGGTAGATTGAGACGGGTGCATTCACATCTCAAAAGGAGAAGGAGGCTGAGTGCAGAAGGTAGTCATATTAGACATTATGTGAATAGAACATTACAAGAAGTTAGCGCAGGAGGAAACCAAGATCAGCGAATGGTGGAAGAAGTAGATGATGAAGAAGAAGACTCCTCCTTGACTTCTCAAGACGATGAGCCAGAAGTGCAGACGCCAATTATTGAACAAAAACAGGAAGAGGTCAAACCTCTTATATCACTAAATATTCCAACGGCAGACAAGCATATATCAGAGACGATGCTTAATGATGCCCTCTTGCTTCAAGATTCGACTGAATCTAAATATATTTCAGTGGCATCATTAGATGTTCAATCTCCACAAGTGATTGAAGGAGAAGAACAAGATGCCAACACACTTGTATCACAGACTCAAATAACACCCGACCAAAATCAAGATGCGACGGCAGAAGTGGTAGTACCCAAACCAAACATCACCGCCGAAGCCTCGGCTGCTGTACAAGACGCTGCCGAGTCCGCCGGTGCTATCCGTACTGCAGTCGAGGGTGTAAAGAATATAATGAATGATCCAAAGAGTGTCGAGGCACGTACATGCTGTGCATCCATCTTATCTGTTTTTCATGAACATTGTGATCCAACCACGACGGGTGTGGAAGATTACTCCGATCGACGATTATTGGTTGTAGTGTTCGTTATTACAGTTTGCGGTATGGTCAAGTCTTTAATAAGACATTTGAATATCCGCTGGTTGCCGGAAGCAGGGGGCTGTATCCTCGTTGGTGTATTTGGGTATCTTATATTACAACACATGCCTCATGTACAATTTGCATTCGACGGGGATATGTTCTTGCGTATAATGGTGCCACCCATAGTATTTGAAGCAGCTGTGAAGATTAACAAGCAGAGTTTTCGAAGACATGTCGTGCCCATTGTGATATTTTCAATCGTGGGCACATTGGCAAGTACAGCATTCACTGCATTCATACTGAACAAGGGTTCGTTCATGCTAAGACACTATGTAACTGACATTCCCGTACGAGAAAGTTTGATATTTGGAGCTTTGATATCGAGTATAGATCCAATTGCGGTGTTGAGTGTCCTGAACAACATGGGGATGACGGATACTGATACAATCTATGTGTTAATCTTCGGAGAGTCACTACTAAACGATGGTGTGGCTATTGTGCTATTTCAAACACTCGTTCACTTCCTTGATGAGTCTTTGGTAATTGATTCAGATGTCGTCATGGATGCCTTCATGCACTTTATAGTGGTAGCTCTCGGATCAGTACTCGTTGGGATGTTGTGTGGTGCTTGTGCCACAATATACTTTTCATTAATGCATGGATGCCAAACACCCATTGTGGAAGTTATCATGTTTTGCTGTTGGTCGTTCATACCATATTACATTTGTGATATGGTAGAATGGTCGGGCATAGTGGCAATCGTTGCAAATGGCTTCGTTATGGACTTGTATGTAATTGGGCAAAAACAACAACAGCAGCAGCACCAAACAAGCAACAGCTCGATCATTGACGATGAGATTGACTATTTAGTAAATGGCACTGGTAGCGCTCCAAATGGTAGTGGCAGGACAAGACAAACATATAGACAACAACAGTTTCGGACAATATTCAGTTATGAAGGTCACTTGTCATCAAGTGCGAACAGTCATGTCCATTTTGTCATTGAGATATTTGCAACGCTGATGGAGACTGCAATCTTTGCCTACTTGGGCCTATTTCTCTTCAGTCCAAGGTATCATTGGAGTATGTATCTCACCATCATATCGATATTTGCAACTGTCACTGGTCGCGTTATAATGATCCCATTGTTTAGTCATATTTCCAACATGTTTAATCGAGTGGGTACAGCAAGAAGAAATCGATCCAGTGTTGGATCACCAAACAATAATAATGAAGGAGTGAACATTGATAAACGAATGCAACTAGTTCTAATATTTGCTGGACTTAGAGGCGCAATGAGTTTTGCATTGGTTGAACACATTCCAATGTTTGATACAACCACTGGACAAGGATCGAGATACAAGCCAGAGCTTAAGGCGATGACATCAGCGTCCGTTATATTTACAGTGTTTGTGCTCGGAGGGGCAACATCATATCTTATGGAAAAGCTTGGGTATTCGATCAATAAGCATCATCAAGAGGACATAGAAGTAGTACCACTCGTTGCAAATGGAGGAAAGAGGTCTCCACTTAGCAAGAATAGAAATGGTACTGGAGTGTTAGATTCATCTAGTCGAAGTACCACTTCATCTGTAAGACAGCGAGGTCATAGATAGTAAGATGATAGTAAGCAAGAGATTAATTTACTCTTACTGCCAGGGATCCAGAGTAACAACTGCATGGCTAGCTGCGTGCTTTGCCTGATTCACTTTGTTTGATCGCCAAAATATTATTAGTGATTTGAAATGACTTTTCAACACAACTCAAGCTCTTATTGGCGCTGCTCGACATCAACCTCATACGATACACAATATGACCTCATTGATACCCACTGTTAGGGTTGTAGTATTGGTGATGCTATTTGTATCACTTGGGTACATCGGTTTACAAATACAAGAAGAGGATTCTACAATTTCATCGACACAACTCAGACGACAATTAAGTAGCCCTCGGTGAGTTTACAACCACCTTTGGAAACGTCATGGTTCCCCAACGTTATCTCTATTTTGCAATAATGTGTTATGTTGCGCATAGACTCACATTTTATATAGTCCACAGAATGAAACCCAAGTAGAACAATATATGATATCATATGTGAGTATATATCGTATGTGATGCAATATTAATAGGGTACACATATCTTTCTTATTCATATCTCATGTTCAACCTTTTTCATTAAATTATTGATACATTGATAACCTACAGCTAGGAGGATTATATCCCCCTGTTGATAAAAATATGCTACCAATGTACTTGAGAAATACATATGAAAAGGAAGATACTGATCGTATCTTCTTTTGGCACATACCAAAGGCATCCGGTAGCACGATGAAGAATATACTTAATTTTTGCTTTGATTTAAGCAGAGCGGAGCAACTGCAGGCTGAACCATCAATGCAATTTGCAAAGAAGAACATCCTCAATATGGATACCACAAGTCCCAAAGGATTGGCAGTATCATATGCAAATAACCTAGTGAATGCAAACAAAGTTGATTTGATTGTTAGTAATTACTTTCTATCGGGATCGGCTTTATTTACTGATCAGCATCATGGAAGAACTTTTACAATACTCAGACATCCGGTTGAATTAGCAATTAGTTTATTCTATTACAGAAGACAAGCGACGTGGGAGAGGAGTTACCAACCGGCGTGGACAAAACTAACCTTCCATGATTTTGTCAGTAGTCAGCATTATATGGATAACTGGATGGTGAGACAGCTAACTGGAACAAGCCCTTGGGTAGACTTGAAAGCATCACATTTGGAAAGAGCCAAGCGTATGCTCAAAGAAAAGATATTTGTCGGTATAATGAGTGAAATGGACGAGACTCTACGTCAACTAAAAGCTCACTTTGGATGGAAAGAGAAAGAGCCCTACTGTGCCTACAATTATTTACATTCAGCACCGACAAATCAGAATAAGCATCCAGCAGTACCCAAAGGTGGTAGCACGTGGAAGATTGTTGTTGAAAAGGAGAAGTTCGATATGGGATTATATTATTACGCGCTAGAACTCTTTGCAGAGCAAGCCAATAAGAAGTATCCAGCCCCAAAAGGAGAAGGAGGGTCGTCTGTTAGTTGGACAGACAAACAAAGATAGCGTTAGAGATAATAGGAGTAGACTAGATTGTACCTATCGTAGTAGTCATCATTTATAATGCATGCCTTGGGATGGGGTATCCTTTGGTATCCTTATCTCAAAAATCTCATCATCCGCAAAAGATATGAGGGTGCGTGGCGTACCTCGAGTGATGATATTATAATATGTGACGGCAATCTACAAATACTTCATCACATGGAGAAGATCGTCTTATATACCTGTTTTATTATCGCTGTAATATCAGTATCGATAAATCCTAGTATGAGTTTATCAACTCTGATACAACAACATATAAAAGATAAAAGATATCTCCCCCAAAATCGAAACAAACCCATCATTATTGGTTATGATCACAATGCCAAGTCAGGGAAAGCCGAGAGAGCGATAAAAACTGATGGAGCTAATATTATAATATGGTCATTTTTGCATCTACATGATGATGATGATGATGATACCAAGAAGATAAAAACTGCTTTAGATTTAGGGGAAATAAGATCCATTAGAGACAAATATGAGCATGTAATGTGAGTTTCTCTACCATTGAAATGTAAAAGATATGATATCATATATCTAACATATTTAAAGCAAAACTCATGCTCGTCTAACGTGTGTGATAGACCTTTGTGTTGTGATCATGCCACTAATTAATCATATCAACTCTGATACTTAGACATTTAGCTGCTTTCGGGGGGTGGAATGGTCCTCATCCACCACAATCCTTATCTGGAAAAGAATGGTTTAATGTCTTTCATCAATTCAATGAAGAGAATGGATATATATTTGATGGTATCGATTGGGACTACGAGGGACATGATAATCTACAATCAGCGACTGCACAATTTACAATTCATACTTTAGATGTGATGGTAGACTTTTCAATAGAGGCAAAGAAGCACGGATATATTGTATCAATGGCTCCAGCGGAATCATATCTGGATGCATCGGCGGTTCAAAACAGTATTGATTCGAGCTTCTCATTAGATCTTGGCTTACCGCCTAGGGCCTGGGCATCTGATAGATACAATGCAAGCGATGAAGATCGTTTGTTGATAAAAGAGAAAGGATTTCAACATGCAGGTCGACAGTGCTATGCATATATACTTGCCAAAGCTGGTATTGATACATTCGACTTCATCAGCATACAATTATATGAAGCATACAGCCCATTTGCACACGATATAAGAACATTGACTCAAACAGAAGCTCTAATGATACGGATAAGGCGATTGATCGAGGGATACACAGTGACGGATCTACCGATGAAACCTTCCGACTATGAAGTGAAGATTCCTCCAAACAAGTTAGTCATTGGAATCGCCAATGATTGGGCTGATGAATTTAAGTTTTGTAAGGGAGAAGCTTCATCAGTACGATCTGCATATGAACTCACAAAGACAGAGAATGGTCAAGGATTTCTTGGAGGTGAGTTGTATATGTTTGTTTTCTCTTTTATACTACTGAGAGCAAACTAAGGTATCAATCGATTTCACTCTCTCATTAGTTATGTTCTGGACACTTGAGGAAGAAGGTGCTACTGAGGAGACGAGACTTGCTCATTTACTGAGTGCAGAATTCTCGAAACTTGAGCATTCAAGTGAGCTGTGATGATTGATCTCTACCTGAAAGCTATCTTGCTTAGTTAGTTAGTTAGTTAGTTAGTTTAGATTTCAGGCTACGACTTGGTTATCCACCTCTGGAAGCGTGTTCCTTGCTATTCTCTACACATCTCGTAATATAAAATACTTCTATTTCATAAACGAATACTGCTCTATCGTTGATTTCTCATTGAACGATTGATCACTCTTACTAGTGTCTCAAGATAGTAGTTAACATATATAATGCACTATCTTATCATACTTAATATTATACAAGCATTCCATTGTATGCAATAGAAATGCAATCACAACTCCTCATCTTTCAAGATAAGCCAGTCTAATCTTTTCAAACTTCCGATTCAACATTCATATCCTTGGTAGTCAGCTTAGAACTCCCACAGGCTATCAACCTATTTTCAGCTTCCATAACTTCAACAAGATTAGTATACTTGGAAAGATGAACATAGAACTCTTTCCTTTCCTCGGGAGATAGTTCAACATGCTGTAGTAGAGAGTATGTCAAACAGCAAGTTCCTACAACTGATGGCAAGCATACCGAAAAGAAAATATCTGGAAGATGCGCGTTATCACAGTTTATGATGATGAAAGAGAGATGATAGTATCATATGTTAGTGCATACGGTTTGCAAAGGCAGCCAACAAAAGCAAATGCAGGTCAAACAAAGCAGTCAAGTCGACGAGACTTTATACTGAACACACGAATTCATATCATAAAACAATACAAACGCGGACTTTCCAGTAGTAGTATATTCAATCTTCTTCTCACACGAGAGTAGGAGACTTTCCTCGTCAACATGATCTGGTAGAAGTCTAACAAACTGATGCACGAATCTCATTGCAGTTGGTTGTTCCATTCGAAAGTCTTTGATACTGGGAAAGTTTAATGCTTCGTTGATATCTTCTTCCATATCGAGGATGGCCGATTTTGGGTAATATCCCTTACATAAACGAGCAAGTGTGACGGCATTCAATTCAACTTCGGTATACAGCTTGACTGCAATATAAAACGAAGCTATTGTAGCCAGCTGAAACTTATACTTGTCGTCAAGTGCCTCGCAACTCTTTCCTCTACCACATGATAGGTATCGATCAAGGAATGATATAGCAATGTATGACGTCTCTGAACGAAGTTTAAGCGCTCGTTGCATATTGTAAACCCAATTGACCATTGCTTTACGACAACTATCATCCACTTCCATATTAGACGACGTTAGGTAATTGTAACATGATGTCAATGCTTCTTCTTCGGATATTAAATACCGAATATTGGTTAATGTATTGTCAATACTATCCTCCTCTTCATCGATCGAAATATCGATATCAATATCATCAATACTTTCATATACTACTTTATCTTGCACGGCGGCAACACGCACTTCCTCCTCCGCATCTCTTGATGTGGAAGGGATAACATTTTCTCGATCTTCTTTGATCAATGTTTGATCGATTGATTGAGTAAGTGGTGGTACCTCTTGCTTCACCTTTGCCTCTGTGGTGCTCTCCTCAGCACGACGAGGTCGAAAGAAGCTGAACATGGTGTTGTATTATATAATATGTTGTATGAAGTAGGTATTGTAGTGTTGCTATATACGCATCAATCAGTTGCTGTTGGGCGAAACAGTAAGCTATAAGCTTTAGGTTTATTAGTTGCTATATTATGGTTGAAGCATAATGTGGCGGCAAGTTGTTAAAAAATGATCAAAAAATGAGTTTCTAGGATACCCTACCGAAAGGGGGCTTACATCTCTTCTTTCGTTCTCTCAAGAAGTCAAGGCTGGGAGGTCACTAAGTAGCCTATTGATGTACTCACTTGATGCACAACCTCTTATATTACATTCTTAGACTACCTGCCTTATCAGGTTGGTCTGAGCTCCGGGCATGGTAATATAAAAGGATATCCATGTACGTATCTTTAGTAATACTGATTACTAAACTTCTTCCTAATAATAACTCACTTGTGCTTACTACTACTTTACTCTCAAACTAAAACATACATATAAAACATGTATACATATAATAAACTAAACCAACAGCGCACAACGCTCATGAATATCTCTCAAACATATGTACTGCCGAATGATGGTGACTCTGTACTTGTACGAGAGCGATTATGGGTCGAGCTACCCAACTCTGATTCCGCCCCAGGAGTGGATGGGGCCTGTTGAGACTCCTCTGGTATCACATCTGGCAGCCCTGATAATGGCTTTCGGTTATGATGCCCTGGCCGTTGCTGTTGTTGTGGCCCTCCTACCCCGGCTGTACTTGTCCCGACACTTGAAGAAGCTGCACTCTTTGCCATTGACTGTTGCAAAGAAACAACATGTGCAGGAACTACCACCACATCACTCTCCCTCCGGCATGCATCGGCTTGATGAGTAATGCTTCGTGCCCATTTGAGAAAGCGTAGACTCAACATGTGCATTTTCGAGTGACGCTT
>Ga0214479_100075_pt1 | contig 58622 bp, 55 predicted proteins | sample M1_20Mar14CPVII9_5_FD_165054 | JGI IMG/M metagenome (GOLD analysis project Ga0214479, IMG submission 165054) | Marine eukaryotic communities from Monterey Bay, California, United States - M1_20Mar14CPVII9sort6BwellE14 | ecosystem: Environmental > Aquatic > Marine > Unclassified | place: USA... | reverse complement strand
GACTTGGGCGTTGGATCACGTAGGCGTGAAGGCTCCTGGTAACCCAATCAAAAGAACATTCTTTTTACTTGTATACTCTTTAAGGTCAATCTTCTCTGGAGGAAAGCCCGAGTGGAGTTCAACAGATGGAAGCTATAATGTATACGGATATGACGATATCAAAGCGTTAGTGTTGATCCAGTGATATATATGAAATTATATTGCAATGGATATCTTCACATCTTATGTTCACATCATATGTATTTCCGAAAACAGACACACCAAGTATTCAGCGCAAACACTGCAATGTATTTTGTGTTGTATAATTTTCTCCGATCCATCTATCATTATGTTCACATCGTCATATGTATGTCCGAAAATAGAAACCAAAATAGTACTAACCTTATCACCAATTTTGACAGCATTAATAAATGGAATACCATAAACACCCCAAACAGTAGCAGTGGCCAAGGCCAGCCTTAGTAGTTGCATCATGGTGGATGGATGGTTGTCAATAAATTAAGACAAATGGAAAAGATTTGATGGTATCCTAGGATACCTTACATCAAGATAGAAAGAGTCCATCTTCCTTCTCTTGCTTTTCTAAACTCTACATACACCGGACCAACTAGTATCTATTTAACATATATATCGTGCCTTTACATATAGTTATTTACAATAAGTTTATCATATCATACCCTCATTCCAGAATCAGACACCGCTGGTACAACGCCCAATGATGCCAAACTCAGATGATACTAAATCATCTTGTGTTTAGAGAGGTAGTTCCTTTTTACAATCTTCAATATCATCCTGACAAGAGTCCGTGTAAAATTTAGTTTCTTCTTCATCACTTGCACTTTCCAAATCATTGACACATTCATCAAAACCATCCATCATCTTTTGCATGGTCTTCAACTTAGATTCTTGGACAGTCTTAACATTACGAGCAAGCCATGTTTTGATATGAGCATAAAATTGCTTTTGGAGTACACTAATGTTTGGGGTTGCTGAGCAATTTGCCAGCTTTGCCTTGACTTGTTTGAAAATGTGGCGCACATTCTCTTTCCTTGCCACAGATGATTCAAGGGAGGCAGCAGCGCTTTCATCTTTGTACAAGAGATATTAGATCATGAGGCGATACACAAGAATCAGATGAATAAGTACAGTATCAAACTTTTACTTACCAGGTTGTGGAGTAGGTACCGCCAAAGATGGAGGATGATCAGCTGTTGTCTCTGCCTCGTGCCTACTTGTGGCAGCGGAACTTGCGGTGGAAGCGACATTCCCAGCACTCCTATCTCTTTGAGTTGTAGAAGAAATAGTTGAATTCGTATCAGTGCTTTGCTGGGTGTCATTATCTCCACTTAAGGTGTGGCCATCATTGAGCTTCCGGCGCTTCCTTTCCTGTTGGAGTTCTTCGTTGAAAATAGAGTAAGGATGTTCAAGATTGATACGAGCCTTCTCCAACCATTTCTGCCCATCTTCAGATCCCCCCTTAACAAACATCTCTTCGTAAATACCATTCAGGAATGCATAATTAATCATTTCATCATGTCCAGTCAACGTGCATGTTCCCTTGGTAGCAATGTAGTCATTATTCAACGAATCAGAGGAAGGGCTTTGGACTTGCCACCCATACTGTTCTTCAAGGATCTCCCCAACTCGTTGCCCAAGTAAAGGCCTATTGGGCTCATTGATCGAACGCTTTTTACGCGTTGATGAGGTAAACTTATCTTGACTGGTGATGTCTTTAATGATATCTTGATGCATGCCATGGGGGGTGTTGATAGAACATATTAGATAAAAGTAATCACCTTGATTCAAAAGTTTCAGTCACTTACGAGAGAGTATCTCATCACGGGATAACTTCTGTTCGTCCCCAGCCTGCTTAAAGAAGTACTTTGCTCCTCCACTTCTCAGCCTTTCTAATAGTGATCCACCTAGCGCTCGACTTCTCGACTCTGAAATCTTATCTTTCTCACTAGAGACAATATTATCGAATGCCGTCTTATACTTTTCATTCTCTAAACTGAGAATGACAATCTTATCATGCCCCTTCCTCGCCTTGACCACCCCCTTCCTAATGTCTTTCACCATTTCTAGAAAGATTAAAGGTGTACTTTTGTTAACCCCCTGAGACAAATCAACAAAAACGGAACACAATTCACTCACTTTTTAATGCATCATCCTGCTCAACTTGAAAGTAATTCATTCCATCCTTTTTATATAGCTTCCCACCACCCATTGGAATCTTAATCAATTCATGTAGGGCTAATTCACGATACGCTTGCTTGTTCTCTCCAGTTTGTTTTCTCTCGGCACATTTGTTGATGATTTTATTATATTTCGAATCAGTTTTAGTGACCACAAGATCTTCAGGGTTAGTAGGGTTAGGAGGTGGTTGGGGTTTCGATGATGGTGGCAATATCATGGGCCTACCCTGGATGGCAGTATGTCCATTTCCACCCTTCTTCCTCTCTTTAGCCGTCACTTGACCACCCTTTTTACTCTCTGTATTCTTGACTACACTCCCCGACCACTCACTTTTTGCCCTTGATAGATCGTTGGAGATTTCTAAAACATTGTTGGAGAACATTCTTTTAGCTTGACAATAAGTAGACTTAACAAGAAAGGAACACAAGATGAAAATACATACTCTCTAGTGCCTCCTCATATCCTGCCACGTGACTTTCTCCGCCTCTATGGAAAAGGAGTAAGGAAGGATTTATTAGTAGTACTGGCACCACATTTCCACATCATTTCAAAACAATTACAACGCTTTCAAGCAAGAAGAAACAAGAACAGGAAATTGAAATTCTTCTACAATAAATCCAATAGGTATATCTTACCTAGAACCGCGATATAACTTTCCTCCTGAACTTTGAACTTGTACATCTAAATCATCATATACTCGAAGTTTGAGATCACACGCCCGTAAACTTTTATTTCTATTTTCTCCATACAGCATTTCAAAGTATTTAGTAATACATTTCTTATAGTTTGCATCATTTAAGCTTAAAGTAATATCCTTATCATTATCATCAACCTTTACCTCAGTAGTACTCTGGGGTAAATCAGGCTGACGTGTAGAATTATTGTTAGGGGCGGCGGCGGTGGTGATATCACCATTTCCACTTGTTGTATTACCTCCATTAGTGCCCTCCTCTTGCTTAATACTTGGTGATGAAGTAGGACCGGCATGAGGAGAGACCGACCGTATAGTTTGAGCACTGTCAAAATTATCTTGATTGTTGTTGTAGACATTTTGTTGAGGTAATTGTGCTGCTTGAGCTGCTACAAGAAAATCGCCAGCAACAGCCGCCGCATCATTACCATCCACAGCACCCCTGGCGAGTGCCTTTTTACCAAGAGATGGCATTTGGTGATGTGTAATAGGCGCTCTACTTGGCAAGAAAAGTTCAATGAAATGAAAGAATTGCTTTGCAATCGTTTTGGCGATCAACCGCTCTGAATCCCCTTTGCTGCAAATTGTTAGAGAGGTCAAGTACGGTTACGCCACAGAAGTTGCAATAAGCCATAGGATATTAAAACGTAATAATGTCTGCATCAATTAATAAGAACGTAAATGTCGAGAGAAGGACATGGGATAAAGAAACATATGAAAAACGAGCTCAATCTCGACTCGCAGCCGAGAATGATGAAGGCTCATCTTCTTCTACTCCACAAATTAGTGATGCTGCTAACAATGATATAGAAAGTGATGCAGCCAAATCCCTAAAGAATGAGATTGATCCTACAGAAGAGAAGGAAGAGTTTGCACCCGCTAAGCAAGGTCGTGCTGGTCCTGAGTAAGTGTATAATTTATGTGCATATGATATGCACAAATTATGAATGATTCCTCATTGCAAACTCATGCCTTATGACTTTATTTGTGTATTATATACTTACACATATTATCTATGAATATTTGCCTTCATTATTGCAATGAATCTTTTATCTCACGGTTTTACTCTTTATGTATTATACTTACACATTATAGAGGATCAAAGCGTGCCTTTTTAAAATCACGTTCCAACAAGGTAGATTTGGAAAGTAAGCTCGGTTCTACTGAAATCATAGACCCAGCGGCTGCATCTGCTACTAAAAGTTCAGATGTATTAACACCTTCATCGGGAGTATCAAAATGTTCCGACGGAGTAGGATGGCATTGTCGTGTATGTGATTGTTTTTTAAAAGATTCATTAACATACTTGGATCATATTAATGGGAGGAAACATCAAAGACATTTAGGATATACAATGAGAGTGGAAAAGTCCACGACGGATGAGGTGTGTGGAGTGTTATCAAGTTTGGCAGAGAAGAAACGCGAACGAGAGAGTAGTAGTAGTATACTTGGTGGGGGTACCGCCGCATCAGAAACTGTAGATTTTGAAGATGTAGTACGCAAGAAGGATGAAGAGGCAGTAAGACGTAAAGCCGAGAGGGCACGGAAAAGGGAAGAACGGAAACTGAGAGAGAAAGAAGCAAAAGAAGCAAATGGCACATCGATTCAGGTAAAACAACACACAACAGAAGAAACAAACAATTGTGTTGATGAGAAGAAAGATAAAACACATGATGACCCAGAAGTAGAGGAAGAGGAAGAAGAAGAAGAGGAAGAAGAAGAGCCACAAATTGATCCAGCATTGGCAGCCATGATGGGGATTAGCAGCTTTGGATCCTCTAAAAAGTGATGGATACCTTATATTAGTTCAACAGTTGTGTTTATTATTAATTAATAGTTGAACAAAACATACATATACCCCAAAGATCTGATGACCTCCCTAACATAGTTGAACAGACATAAACTCCAAAGATCTGATGATCTCCCTAACAATCTACTCTACACACGTCAAATTCCCTGAATTTGCACATACACTCAAGCTAATGGTAGTTTCTGCTTGCAAGTATTAACGATATTGATCATCCAAAACTTGTACGCATCAGCTGGCTTATTTGCAAGAATAGCTTTTTCATACTTCTCTTTTGTATCTTCAAATGATTTCACTGCCTTTGTAATACTATCTTTTTCCGCTGGAGCAAGGCTAAACTCTCCTCTTGTAGCTTTACCATCGAGATACGAGAGAAGATAGCGGTAAAAGCCAACACTCTCCTCGTTATTCTCAGCTGTGGCAACATCAAATTTAGTATCAATACTCTCATGTATCTGCCAGTAGTCTTGGTTATCATTGCTACAAGAAAAGGACAACATATTATTACCGCCATCATTCAAAACTGGAGGTTCGTCATCTTTAATTTTTGTTGGTGGAGACACTCTTCCCCGAGCTTGCTGAATTGGATGTTGATCAGCTTGGACTGGAGGTTGAGGTTGGGCAGCTGGTTTTTCATCTTCTGCATCCCTAAAAATCGAATAAGGATCGTCGCTAAGGTCTGCCTTCTCCAATACCTTTTGACCCTTTCCATTTATATCATTGACCACCTTCTCCTTATAATACCCTGACTCATAAGCCCAACGAGCAAGTGCCGCGTATCCAATGAATTTGTCAACACCTTCTACTGCTGTTTTCTTATCACATCCTGCACGATATATTACTTGACCACAGTTAATTGAATCAATCTTTTTGTTCACATTGGACCATCCCTCCTCTTTTGTAAGAAGATTTGCAATATGATTGCCAACATACGTGAGGGGATCATCGTAGCATGTTGAGAATACGTTTGTGACGGTGGAAGGAGATCCTGCAGAATTGCGCGTGCTTCTATTCGATGAACTCGCATATGGTGTGGCAAACTTAGGCTTGGACGCAACAGGAAGTTTATCTTCATGCCTACTTTCCATTGTCTTTTGTTTCTTGGTAGAAGGTGATTCTAAACCTTCATTAACCTGTTTTGCCTTCGGGGCAGGCTGTTCAAATGCGGCGATCTTGGCGTCAGGCATTCCTACACGCCAACTTTTTGATGATTGGTTTCTATTGTGTAGTTGTGCCTTGATCATTTTCAATGCCTCTTCTTCCCCAACTTCAACATATGAGTCTTTTTCGATCTTCTTTAACAATGAACAACCGGGTGACATGGTTAACCTGGATTTAAATGCCCAAATAATCTTCTTCGCCACATCTGCAACTTTATCATTACTTACTTCCATCTCACGGAATTGCTTGTGCATGAAACTTTCATATTCCTTATCACGCATACTTAAAACAATATCATCTCGCATTTTACCACGTTTGGGTGGGGACTTTAACATACTAGGATCAACAGGCACTTCTGCTTCAACAGACTTTTTATGCTTCTTCTTCCTCTTCTTCTTACTTTGTACACTCGCATCACCTCCAATTGAAGCAGCACGTTTCTTTTTCTTACTATTGGGTTTATCATCAGATGATAAAGGTGCAAGATGCTCATGCTCACCGCAGAATCCAGCAACTTGAGAAAAGTTTATACACTGCTTTACCATACATGTCTTTCTTGTTACGCCATGTTCCATACACTTCTCAAGAAAGTTAGGACAACCGGGCACTCTGCAACTTCTTGTTCCCATTCTACGATAAACCGGCTTGTCATCTAATTCAATCTTTACCCTTCCATCAAAATTAGTAGTGGTAGTACTATTACCAGCAGGGGCTAAGAATGGTATCGACGGTGAATGCTGATCACGGCTCTTATTATCAGGATGTTCACTAACAGCACCTGTAGTATCAACAGATGAATCGTCTCCCTGCATCATACTTTATTTCTTGAACTGCTGCTTTGCAATTAAAACGTGAAAAGATATGACCGACACGTGTGTGCACAAAATTTATTATATGTATCCTAACCACCACTAAATCAATTACCACTATATTATTAAACTGATATATACCCAAGGGTAGCCCTCTTCTTCTTCTATCTCTTCTAATCTCTATTAACTTTACTGCTGTTGATGTTACATAGGTTAACTTACTGCAACATATGACAGTTAAAAATTTTCACTCGTGGCGGTACTACCCGCCCTCTCTTTATCTTCTTCCCCCTGCCTTCTACTCTCGATGCTTTATGGCTATCTGGTCTGGTCTATATTCCCCATCTCGGACAAACAAAGTAGCAATAGCGATCATTTGCAATAGATAAAGAGGGTGATGATATTAGAGAGGTATGAGTAATGCTTGAGTTGGGAAAGGATATATAGGCCATTTTATTATTCTCAGCAGCAGCAATTACAATACCTACCATACATTAAAGCTTCAATCAAGTGTGCCGCACTAGTGGAGCGCTCTGTATACCTATATTACGGCATTATACGATTAAGATCTGATCTATACAAATTCTCAGCGCTACTTTAACAATAACAATGACTTCTGCATAATTAAAGCATTGTACATCTTGTTGTCATTTAGAGCTTTATAAGGATATCTATACAAACAATAATGACTTTTGTAAAAAGAAAGAGGAAACTGATAGTCGGGGCGGTAACATATTATATGTGCTGCTGTTCATATATACAACAAGTATCAGCAGATAGAGATGCAATTAGTCTCAACAATTACTTCAAACGTATACGTGAAAAGCGTGAGGAAAAGAAGAAGAAGAAACTTGAACGTCAACAAGCTGAGTATATTAATCCATATGATACATCAATTAAGAAAAAGAAGAGAAGTGCCGGAGATTCATTATTAGTCCGATCTTTTTTGTTAGCATGTTTATTCTGGGTAATCAAATTAAGCTTGCCACATATTATAACCTGGTTGGCTGAGCTTTGTCGAGATATTAGTCGATTCAAGAGAAGTATAACAAATAAAGAGTTACGCCGCCGGCAGAAGAAGAAGAAAAAGCAAGCAAAAGAGAAGGAGGAGGCTAATACTAGACGGAAGAAGAAATCCCCTCCATCCTCGTCACAGCAAGACTTAGATTCCATTTCACCATCAGTGCTATCAATAATAGAAATGGGAAACGCAGCTGACGATGATGGCTCATCATTCATCTCAACAGGAACGGGCATTAGCACATTGACGTCAGTTACAGAGTATATCAGCAGTTCCTTCAGAGGTAGAAGAAGACAAAAGGTAACATCGGAACGAGTTGCACATCATCATTCAAATCACGAACATACCACCAAATCATCCAAACCATCTAGAAGTAGTAGCAATCATGAGACTTTAGATGAAGAAAAGGGTATCACAAAGAGTAAACTGCACTTTATTGAAGAAGATGATCAGGGGGAAGCTAATGGCAATACAACAACAAAGAAACGGAGCAGTAAGGAGAAGAAAGAAAACCTGGACGATGTATCATGTCTACCAATTGTGGGTGGAAATCAGGATGAGGAAAGTGGGAAATCAAATTATAATCACAGGGCTAGGAAGAAGTAAAGGAAACTATGGTGATGAGCTGGTAAACTTCTTAAAATTGAAAGTTCGTGTACGATATCCAAGTATAGAGTACAAGTAGAAAGCAATCACTTAATCAAACAGAATTGTTTCTAATATATGAACTAAAACTCCATCCTAGCAAACAAAACAACCAAAATCTAGATACCTAACAGTTACCGCCCCTCAAAGTCTCAACATCTTCGATAACAAGAGTTGTGTTGGGTGTTTGAAGATGACAATCATTGCAATTGTTGCACCAAATGCCAGTGGTACCTCCCTTGAGGGTAACATCATTTAGTGTGAATAGTCGACTGTGTGTAGTAGATATACCACGACCGCTTGCCGCTAGATTGACAATATCAGCACCCTCAATAATTGACCCGATAGTGTCGTCTTCAGACACACCAAAATAGCTTAAATCAATTCCAACTTTGAAGGTAGCAATAGCCGTGTTGTTCACGAATCCTCCGTAGCTCTGAAGTTGCAAACCATTTGTGTTGGAAGGATTTATATTCTTGAGTCTAACACCGACCAACTCAGCAGGAGTTCCTGGGACATCTGGTACTTTCTTGTCCTTGATAAAGTTGGGATGGACAAAGAAGGCAAAGGGTGAGACACCGAAGTGGCCTTCACAGTGATTGCCTTGAATCAAGGCCATTTTCCCTCTTGCCCAGATGCCAAAGCCTCCATGAGCCATGTCTTTTCCCAACTGAGAAGAGAATCGACCATCATCACCACCTCTTGATCCTCCTCCCGTTCCAATAATGTAATTATTCATCACCGGACCTGGAAGATGCGCGTGATCAAGATTTACAAAGACGAAAGAGAGATGATTGTAACATATGTTAGTACATGTGGGATGCAAAGGCAATCGAATAAGACAGATAAAGATCAGATGAATAGCCGAATCACTAGACTCATATTAAACACATGAATTCATAAGATAATACAATACAAACGCGGACTTTCCTGTCTCTGTAGCATCTTCAAGGAAAATTCCTGTACCATCAGCATCAAATATAATATTATCCAGCATGTGCACTCTTGAGTTGTGAGCAACCATACCATCACGGGGGCTTGAGATCACTGCATTCCCAGTAAAGTATGCCTCAACGAGGGAATGATGTGCATGTAATGCATAGCGAGCAATCTGATTGGTACCTTGAGAAATCACATCCATCTTGGCGACATTTGGGTGAAACTTGAGAGTCTCATCAAGCTCAAACACAGTACTATCTATGAGTTCCGTTGTTGTACGGCCCAAGTCTTCGAGCCTTGCATTACGCACCTCAAACTTGCCCCCAGAAGTATGCAAGATGTGAGCACGATCAGTTGAGGACTGAGAGGTTTTGATGACGATAGATCGAGAGACGTAAGCGGCGTTACTTCCAGCCGAGTGGTCATAAGCCAAAGGAGATTCACATACGATCTGGCTCCCTTCAACCGATACAATGATGCAATGCTCAGTTTGATCTTGATAGTCTTCATTGTTAGGGAAGTTGTAGTGGCCTACATCTAGTCCCTCTTGGGTATCAGGCAGTACGAGTTCATCACCGACATTAAAATCATGACCAGTTATATCTAGAGTAGTCGAACCAGCTAGTGCCGTTTGGGAAAGAGGTGCCATTTTCATGGACACATCATTTCCTTTGATTGTCAAGCTTCCTCCGAGAGCAAGTATTCCAACCATAATCTCTTCAGGATCAGTAGAATGGTCCAATGTTCCGTCAATCTCGATTGTGACGGTAAACGAATCAGTATCACTAGTTAAGATATCAAGAGTACCACCTTCCTCGACAACGATTGTGCTGGCCGTCAACCTAACATCTGCACCATTTGGTTGGATGACCAGAGAACCTTCAACGATGATCTTGTCAAGCTTGACGTCTTCAGAACCTGAGTATACAACTGATTGGCCTTGAGGAATGTGAACTGTAGCCGTATGAGGTTCAGCCAATCCTACATCGGGCCACATGTTGTTGTTGGCAACATACCACAAGTTCCCTGTTGATTCGCAAGATCCAGCATTAGATGAGATATATATTAGCTGTATGCAATATCAACTTCGAGACAAACTACTGCACAACTTACCATCAGGCTCTCTATCAGGGCTAAAGAGAGGGTACCAATTTGTATGAACAAATCGGTGTGTAGCAAGGAGAATATCATCTGGGACAAATGGAGTTGGACTTCCTGAAGGGGGCATCGAGACTACATCAATCATCTCGTTAGTAATTGCCACAGACCCAATGTGATAAGTGAGAAGTGGATAAGAACCACCATCCTCATCAAATCCACATGTTTGGAAGTACATTCCGTACATTGCATTCAGACCTGGCCATTCCTCTGTCTTGAAATTGTCCAGAGGGATGACAACACGACGGAACTCAGTTGATACGAGAGTGCCAGCATCCACATATGAATCTTCAAGATAGATTTTTGGGGAGCTGTGGCGTGGCCATCCACCACCAGTGACAGTAACAGACGGCCTACAGCCCGGCGAGATCCCCTCTACCTTTGCTAAAAAGGTGAGATATAATTTATCAGTCCAGTCTAGTACATCAAAACAACTTGCTATACAGTTCCAGTTCGAATCCTTTGCCTGGCATCCGAATTTAATACCTCCACTGACCCAAGCATCACCTCGAGTAGTAAAGTAGTCACCAAACTCGTCTGAAGTGGAGGTGATACCTAACCTTGCTTTGTTCTCAAAACAAGTCAGACTTGTATCTTCGGGAGTGGTACTATCTGCTACATTTTCCCAGATCGACCAATATGCTTCAGTGGGAGCTGGGGTCGGCGAATCCGAAGGGGAAGGTGATGGTTCGGCTGTTATTGGATTATCTGTAGGCTGATCTGTGGGGTTAGGAGTAATTGCCCCTGCTGAAATACTTGGCGGTGTATCAGTCAAGAGTATCCCACGGACTTGATAATGGGGATTGACAGAGTAGGCTGTCCCGCAACTTCTAAAGTACATATCCTTGACACCATTCACTGTCGGCCATTCAGCTGTAGCAAAATCACTCATTGGAATCACAACTTTTCTCCACTCGGAATTATGCAAAGATCCACTATCAACATAATCTCCCTCCATTGCAATTACATTTGAATGATATGATGGCCACCGTTTTGTAATACCAATAGTAGGTTTACATCCACCTGCCTGATCAAGAGCATCTACATTCAAAACTCTTGCCTCAAACGTTAGATGTGTCCAATCCATAAAGTTTGGATTCGGGAATGGAGAACAAGTTGCGGCACATTGCCATCCTGTATGAGCACCCTTGTCTTTACAATCCATCCTGTATCCACCAGAGTGCCATTTTGAGGTTACAATATTGATATAATCTGGGTCATTACCACCATCCGTAAAACTTGCATATCTATCAGAGGTAGAGCACGATGTTCCCACCTTATCACCCGTTCCTTGGGCATAACCATCTGATAATTGGTTGAAAATGAACGTATCTTCATTTAATTGTCTTTCTACTACTACTTTATTATTTCTTCGTAATGATTGAGAGGACGACGATCCGGGCAGTAGTGCCAAAGTCAAACTTATAATTAATGTTGTTAACTTCATATTGTTTTGTCTATTATCTGATATCTGAATCTTCTATTTTGATAATGTTGTTATGAGTATCGATATAATATTTACCTAGTTTTGATGATATCAAAGTACAATATATGAGTTTGAGTTAGTAAATATTTCAATTAATGCAACACTTCTTCGACCACTTCAATATCCTCTACAGTTGGATCTATTGCCACATTGCAAGTGAATGAACTCTCTTGGTAGGGTACACGATAACCAACAAACCTCTCTTCACAATATTCTTCTATTTCTATGTAACTGTTCCAACAATATCAAAAAACCTGCTCTCGCCCCACACCCTCTGCATGCACTCACCTATTATAGGTTGGATAATCAATAAACTCTTATATCTTTGAAACAAGGCACCTTTTGTTATAATTTAGGCCTGTTATTGTTTGTTGCAAGCCCATTCGTGACCATTCTGACAAAAGTTATAAGAAAACCGGTACTCAGGGAGTCAAGAGGAGGTATCCTTTGGGGTCGCCCTTGGGCAAATTGCCCGCCTCACGCCCTCCTTTGTTGGCCTCCTCCTCCTCTCCTTTGCAATTCTCGTCTCAAGCATGACAATGGTTACTTATATTAATATCTGCTGCGTACAATATATTGTGCTTCTGCTAGTATATCACGACCTCATAAAAGTTTCATCATTTATACCTCAGCATCGATTGCATACAAAGATAACACCGACAACATCACATCACTCCTCAAAAATATCCAAACTTTATGTATCAACATTGACTTCTTCTACATCCACAAACAGAAACACATTATCTATACAAGAAACATCAAATGAATTACTTGAAAAGCTACAGCAAAAGACTGCTGCAAACAATAGATCATCAAACGATATCGACGATCTTAGTGAAGAGATAAACAATTTAGTTAAGATACTTATCAATTCCAAATCATCATTCGATCCATTAACAAGTATCAACGGGCCATTATTTGCTTCAGTACATTTCATTGGAAATACTCCATTGTGGGAAAAGATTGGAGCTCGAATAGTTCGGAATGTAAAGGGTCAGAAGTATACATTGAATAGTGCTACTGAAGGAAAATTTGCCAATTATGCCGAAGTGTTGGGCGCCAACTTTTACTTAAAGGCAATAGGAATTTGTAAAGATGAAGGTCCAGTTACTGATTCAACAGTATCATCAATATCTACAACAACAAGCAGCGATACCAAATCATCCAATCCACTAGAATCAGTATTTGCATCTCTATTTAAGTCTAGCATCAAAAGCAATTCTCAATACAAACCAACACCATATGATTATACAGCTGAAGTTACTGGGGCATCAATAGTTCTGTTTCAAAAGTTCTCCTTAGACTTGACAATAGAGGGTACAGGTATAGTCCGTGTTTTATATGCAGATGAGAATTTGAGAATATTTCTAAGTCCTAAAGCTACGAATGTTACAAAGGGAGGAGGCGACTGGGAGAGCGCTGGATTGGTAGTTGTGCAGGTTCGTGTCGATCTGATTTATGATGATTGGATAGATGTATTGTAGAGGACAATCAAGTGATTGCTTGTTGAAACATAGAGAGAGAGAAGATATACAAACATATCTTTGTATAAACAAGATCGATAAGAATAATTGGATGATATCATCAGTATCTTTAGTACAGTACCGACCTACTTGTACATAAACATGTGTGTGAGGTCTTAGCGTTAGTTGGGTGCAGAAAGTACTATCAGTAGTCACACTCTGTGTGCGTCGGCGCAAATGCTCAAATGCGTTTTATCGCCAAAGCAACAAAGTTTAATAAAATCTCCATCATATTATTTCACCCATCAATAGATCAAGGACATAACAATAGATAGTCTCCTCCTCTCCATCAATAACAGTGACCATGCTAATCAACCCTATTGTTGCAATTGCGAGTGTTGCCGCCGTAAGGGCAGTCGGGACCCTCTTAGGGCAGACTGCCTCACCGACAAACCAATACTTCGATACCATGATAGAGGATAATTTTATGTCTCACCCATCACCTGCGGTTGATATCAAGGATGCTGTCATATTGAATAGAGAGCAAGAACAACAACCAACTAGGGTAAAACCACCTCCGCTACCGGATACTAACAATCCTCTAATGTTACTTGGTCTTGATAAAAACGTCAATGATTTTAAAACCATCAAAGCAGCGTACAAATCTCGGGCCAAGCAGTATCATCCCGACATCATACTTAGTGCCGATGCATCACAAGAGGAGCGGATTTCTGCCAACTGGGACTTTGCTCGTATTAACAGTGCCTTTGACATACTCAAGCGTAAAGAAGAAGAACAAGTGTATGAATATGAAGTGTATGTTGATGGTAAGAAAGAAAAAAGATCAGCCACGCCACTTGATGATAATAGAAATCCATATCATATCAACTACGATAGAATATTACAAAATCGTAAAAGATATCCACAGGAAAGAATGTGGTATCAAGATGATGGATATGAACCAAATCATAGTTACAGACGCCCGAGACATTACGATCCTGAACCATTCGGAGATCATGATGGAAAGTACTCGGTAGATGCATTTACTAAAGGAAAATGGTGGATTGCAAAAGGATATCATGATCATGCTGGTGTACATTATGTACCATTAACAGATGTTGACTATGGACCAATGAAAAGTAGTGAACAAAGGTGGGAAGAAAGACAACAGACAGAGAGCTATAATGCTGGAGCTGGAAGAGGACGACAGAGTAGTGCTAGATTTGGGGTAGTTGATCCATACGAGGATCAATGGTGGCATGATCGGTCTACCTCGTCTAATACACCTTTGAGTACCAATCATGAAAATTATCAAAGAGACAACCATTGTGCAGGAGAGGAAACGAGAGAAGGATATCCATACAAGGATATGTACTGGAATCGTCAAGATAACGAGGCAGCAAGTTCATATCAGCCGACAGCCGACTATGATCCTCAAGATGAACGCTTTGTAGTGAGAGAGAAGTGGTGGAGAGCTGATGAGACGGTCAATGGTGAATTTTCACCTTAACTTTTAGTAATGTGCATAATTAAGAGGTGAACAAGTTGAACAAGATAATAATATGAATATGTTAGGAAGGAGAAGTGAAGTCCTTCAAAAATGGTCTCTAAAGTTAATGGTACAGTGAGTACAGTGTTATTCTATGCCTATGTTCAAGTGTTCCTTCTTATCAGTATGTTCATAATAATCTATCCTACAAAACTACAAAATCGTGCATCAACAATGTTATCATCAATTCAAAACTCGTACTCTCCAGTACTACCAACCACCTTCCAAGTCTTAACGAAGTCTTCTGTCTCAATGACAAAATGAGCTCGGCTGACACCGTTGTTGTGTGGTGTGTATCGAATAATGAATTGGGTATCAGCTGACGACTTGAGGACACCATCATTAGGTGTGACAGACCATTCGTTGGCATCATCATCAACGAATGCGGCTCTATAAGGTGCAAAGCCCATGTAGATATTCTTCACCATGAGTTCGTGAGTTGCTGTTCCACTATTTACTGGAGCACGGAGTACAATTGTCTCTCGTTCGATTACATGTCCTGCTTGTACTTCATGGTTGAACAACGAGTCCAAGTCATACTGATCTTCTTCTTCTTCTTGGATCGTGTCATACTGTTCGACATTATTCATGTAGTTGTGGCTATTGGTCATGGATATCTCGCGTTGATTGGCCCAGTTATTGAGCTGCTGGGCCCTAACAGTATCCATGTTAGGGTTGTTCAACACCAACTCATCTGAGTAGCTCATTGTATTTGGTAGAGTACCTTCGTCACTCTTTGCAGCCAAGGTTGTAGTCATGTGTGGTGTTGCAAAAGGAGTTAGTCCAGTTTGTCCGTCGCCAAATAATCCCATTTCGCTGTCTCCTCCGTCAAACAAATCTGGCGTATCAGGAGTATCTACATAATCATCAAGTGATGAAGGCCCATAGTGTTGTATTAGATCTTTGTCCATCTTAGTAGCATCAGCACCCAATCTATCCACATCAGTCAGCTCCCCAACATCAGGGCCATGATGCAACGAGCGATAGTAAAGTTTGGTGGAAGACGTAAGGGATGATTGAGTAGAAACGGAGGAGAACGCACTTGCAAAAAGAGCTACCGTAGATAGGGCAACGATCGTTGCAATGGATGCAGCAAAGGTGGTAGGTTTAGACATATTGATAGTGTACTTATGGTTTGATAAATTGCTCGGGATAGAAGAATTGATTTTATGAGCTTATGCTGAATCAAAAATGGTTTGATTTGTAGCATATTTAGCCGTGCTATCAAAACACGTCGGCTCTAATGAAAGCTATGCATTTTAAGCATGGCCACGTAGGCTGGGATAAGGTTTTGTGCAGGATTCGTGAAAGTCTGTGCAGTTTTGTAAAAAGCTGTGCAGTATTTTCTTTCGTGCCGGTCAATATGCCTCACATTTACAACCGAGAAAGTCTAAGTGATACCATACGTCACCTTCTGTGAACAGACTTTACTTTGGGTGCATAAAGAGGAGTTGTATAGAATTAAGGGAGAGGCAATAGCGAACAACAAAGGATACCAATGAGGGTATCCTTTGATAAATACTGTACCATACCTCAGGCTTTAGAAGCTAGAGAGGGCATGGCTAGTTGGGTGCGCTTATTGATCATTCTTTGCAATATCTACCGGGTAGCACCATTTTAGATGATTGTACAATACTGAGATTGGTCACAAATCAGCCTCTTTAAATTATCTATTCCAGGAATCAATATATTCAAGTCTTCTGGACACGAAGATATGATTGGCACGGTAAAAGACAGCAAACGTTTTCAACACCAGCACATTCGTAATTATTAAGAGAGAGTCTTACAATTCATTATAGTAAAACCACTTCACCCGCATCACAACTATTACCACTACAACAACTCAAACTCAAATATGAAATCCTTCTCCTTCATCATGACAATAACCAACTTATTCACCAATACAAGAGGCACTTATACTTGCGCTGAATATGATAGCACTGCTACAGTTGAGAGAAATGATGCATGCATTTATATCAGCACACTTCAAAGATTGAAGACCCAAGATCATTAAGCCTATAAATTTGTGTAAGCAAGATCAGCCAATGGAAAGTAGGTAGAGGCCCGTTTCTTTTGCAGCACAGGTGAACAGATTGAATGTTGGAGATAAGTTATACTAGTTCTTGAGCTACAGTGGTGTAACTTTCTAAATCAAAATTGTCTGTCTTCTAAATTTATCTGTTCATTCTATATGTCTATATACATATGTTCAAGCAATCCATTGCAAGTCTTCATTCACCTTCTGCTGACCTACAGAACTACCATTTATGATCGTCGTCGTCTGAGCAACTTGCTGCTGTTGAGGTTGGACTACAGCCTCAGTAGCCTGTGGAGGCAACTTGACAGCTGGTCTCATCAACCTGCCAATCGCCATGAGCTGACCCCATACGTCATCCTTTGAACCACTACAGTCCAACTCAACTATTGGTACCTTAATCTCCTTCAACCAACTCATCGTCGGGCTATGATGCTTGTGATAATTCTTGAGACGTTGAATAGCCGTATGTACATTATCATCAGCTCTAACATTCACTTCCTTTCCTTCCGCTTCGGCCCTCTCGGCATCCTTGGCACTTTGACCTCCCCTGGCTAGGATACGTTCAAGTAGTATAGTATCATCACAATCTAAATGTAAGGCCAGCTCTGGTGGTCCACAAAGTTGTACAAAGTCTCGGGCATTCTCCAAACTACGAGGAAAGCCATCGAGTAAGATTCTTCTACCGGGATGTTGTCTCATCCTTCTTCTCATCAAAGCCGTAACCACTGCAGAACTAACCAAATCTCCTCTGTCCATTATCTCTTGTACTTCTTTACCTAATGGTGTTTGTGCCTCAACCTCTTCACGAAGCATCTCGCCACAACTGAGGTGAACAGCACTGCAATCTGCAGCAAGTCGTTCACACAAGGCACCCTTTCCACTTCCAGGTCCACCTACAACTAACACTACTCTAGCAGGTGCCTTCCCCAATATCCGATCAGCAGCTCGTAGAAAGCAATCTAATCTAAGTCTACCATCATTATTCATGTTAACCTCATCCATTAATGAATGTAACATATCATCTGTCAAATCTTTCTCACCTACCGATTCTAGTAATAATTTTATACGTGGTAAGTTTAAATAGGGAGTTGTATCGCCTCCGGAAGAAGCTCCTTTACCATCTCGATCATCACCCTCGGAGGATGTTTTTGCAAATTGTAAGAATAGATCTGAGAGTGCCGAGATTTCACATTCGCCAAATGCTATACTACCTGGCTGTTGTTGTTGCTGCTGGACTGTTGTATTTGAAGAGTCTATTGTGTGGAAGTTGGCAGACTGTGCAGTAGATTGTCGAGGAGTTATATCGTCCTGCCAATTTTCCATTAGATCGGAATGAGCACTTGTTTGAAAGTGCTGTGTTTGTTGGTGTTGCAAATTGCAACGAATATCGTGCTGTTGCCCTACATCATAGTTATTATTATTGTGTGCATATGTAAAGGTAGTTCGATGAAGGCTGGTTATTGATGGTAAGCAATGTGTTGGCGTTGAGCAGGTTGTTGTTGCTCGTTGCAAATGAAGTGGAAGACGTGCGGCTATTGCAATTCGGGAGGCCATGTTTTGATTACTGTTCGGTTTTATTAATACTACTCGTCGTTGTTATATTTTATGATATGAATAATACTCCATCATCTTGCCTCACTACAACTCCACTTCCGTCCACACTTCTTCATTTTGCCTCCGCTCCACTCAATTCGACTCCTGCACGTCATGTCATACCGGTATTGATATTGAGAAAGATTGACGGGGAGAGGATATCTCCTGCAAGAGTGTGTGCTTAGTGCTTACCACTACCATATGATACATATCATATGTACAAACATACATCATACATTCACCTATGGATCCGGAAATCAGAAACTTTCCTCTCTGCTTTCCTCACCCTAAGATTGACTTCATCCTCCTTTCCCTGATACAAATCAAACACACTTTTCAAGGTCTTGCATTAAACAACCCTGCAACTAGATTGTAGCTTCATAAGGCTCAACGGGAACCAAGAGTATCGTGGGTATATATGCACAAGATGCTGCTCTTGGTTGATGGTTCATTTAACTTATACCCTACTCCTCTCATAAAAAGCAAATCCAAAAGCAATCAATCCCAACTCAACATTAACAACAAACAATATGAAGCTCTCTCTATTCACAACTGTTACGGCTTTAGCCTTGACCACACCCACCTTATATGCAATCCAAGATGAAGAACCAACTCACGCTGTAGCTAAAGCCATTGAGAGTTATGAGAACTACCTCATTGATGTCAAGGGAGAAGAGGATGTTGATATCATTAAGATGGTCGCCACATCAAAATCAAACAAGGTAAGCATACCTAGTCAGGCCTGTGATCAATCATATACTTTGTGATATTCAACTAACGATATATCACCCCCTCATATCTCATCTTAACAACCTCAGAGTCCAAACAGTACCTCAAAATCAAATAAACGTTCCAGTAGTTCAAACAGTAAGAGCAACAAGCGTAGCAGTAGCACATCTAAGTCAAAGAAGACGAAGCGTAGCAGTAGTAGCTATTCAAAATCCAACAAAGGAAGCAACAGATGTGTTCCTGACGATTCACCGAGACCTCGACATTCTCGTGAAGGCCGTTTCCGTTTTAATTTAGTTAGGTCTGACGCTCAGTGTGTTGACAGGGATGGCGAGTTGTATCAATACGGGGAGTTTGATGGCATCCGTGATTTCACCGAGTGTGCTGATGCTTGTGTCAATGATGTTTCACGTTCCCTTTTGACCAGTGGAGAATTTCAAGGCATCGACTTTGACTGTGGAAGGAGGAAATGCCGTTGTTTGTACAGCGAAGGAGCTTTAAACAGTCGTAGTGACCGTAATAAGTTTGATAGGACAAGCCGTAGTGGTCTTTATGGGTTTGGTGCAATCGAAGGAGGAGAGAAGACTAGGAGCTCTCGAGACATGTATTGCGGGAAGCTCGCTGGTGCTCGAGTAATGGATGGAATTCTATAATAGGCTCGACGACGCTTGGGAGATGAAATTGTATTGCAAAACAAGATGTCAAGTGATTGAGATGATATTGTAAAGTAGTTTGAAAACAAATAAGATATGAAAACTGTATTGCCCGATCTTACCTTTCTTCCAAGTTGAACATATCATATGCATTTGTGTACTCTGTACAGTATGTACACTGTGTAACATGAATCTAATGACTGTTTCGTCTTCTCCGCTTTACCCAACTCATAAATTGTTGACACCCATCGCCGTAAATCATGTTGACCACCCAACCAGAGAGAGCACCATAATGCGTCTTTTGTAAGGCTACAATCACTGCAGCAGTGACCATTGCCACAAGAGCGTTCTTCCTTAAAATTGCCTTTGAATTCACACTACCAGCGTCGCCACTCTCTTCTATTCTTAAAGTCACTTTATCCTTTTCCTTTTGTACACATTCAAACAGCATTCCGACTCCCGTACCAACAAGTTCGAGGCCTGCAATGGCCAACATGATACCCAAAACAGAAACTGGTACCGCATCTAGTAGTGTCAACGCACTGGCACCAAAGAAAACTGCCAGGAAGATTTTGAAGAGCCCTAAAACGACTACAGACGTTCCATATCTCGCTCCGAATCTATGCTGACCAGCGAGGCCCCCGGCTCCGTGACAATTGGGCATACTACCAAGAGGACATAGTACGAGATTCATAATACCAACTGATATAGATACCTCTCGTCGTGTTATCACGGCATCCGTAGTATGTCCCTTCTGAATCAATATAGGATCTCGTTTCTCTGGATATAACGAATGAGCCAAGCAGCACACACTAATCACCGAGTTGAGTGTTGTTAGTGGCAGCTGTGGTAATGCACCTTGAAGAAATCCCTGTCTCCAATTGATTCGAGTCACATTCTTCATGGCATTAATCACTACTGGTGCCCCAAAAAATTGCAGTGGAAGATCATATCCAGAATCAGGACCAGCAGTTGCTAAAGTTATTGCAGCAAAGATGCAACCAATGAGAAATAGATAGATGCCCACAGGATGTGGTGTTTTAGGAAATGGATTCAGACAGCAGCATGTTCTTTTCAGTACTCTTTTCAAACATGATTTGGTTGTAGATGATGATGACGAAGATTGTGGATTATCGAGTGTTGTTGCCGTTTCTAATTGATGTGTATTATTCAAGCTGCCCATTTCCATGTTATCATCTCGCTCACAAGTATTTTCTCCATCAGCAATTGAATTTGCAACCGTATCTGCCAAAGCATCGGCGGTGCAATTTGGTTGTTGTTGTGCATCGTCGGCAGATTCTCTATTATCTGCCTTCTTTTTCATTCTATTCTCATTATCTCTCAACCAGAACATACTAAGCAATGCACAACAAATTGCCAAGCCTATGCAATCATATCCTCCACCCCAGGTTAGTTGTGATATATCACGTATACCTTTACTAGCCAATCGTAATCCAACCCCAATTTGAAGTCCACTCACTACAGTCAATGGTACTATCATATTCACAACCTCCATTAGATTTGTAATGCCCAGTAGAAAGACAGCACCCCCAGTCAGTATACCTGTGTAGTAAATGAATGCGGCGGAGTGAGGAGAGGACACAATTGTGGGAGGACCTTATAATCGGACCCTCTGATCCCACTCCTAACACAAAAAATAAAGCTAAAACTAAACTAAACTATACCTGCTGTAGTTACAGACTCCGCTGCCAAGCCCGTTGCATTCGATCCTGATGTTCCGGCAGCAACATCAGTTAATGCAACAGCTGCGATACTCTTCATTGGTTGAACACACATGGGGACATCTGTAGAGTATACATTCATGTGATCTTAGTGAGAAGAATGATGTTCTATTTAAGATGATAATCTTAAGTACTTACCCCAGAAATATCCGGTAACAAAGTTACTAATTCCTGCCCAAAACAAAGCTGGAGCTAATGCAATCTTTCGTTCTCGAGCTAGTGCGACAGTTAATGGAATAAATGTTCCGAGATCACCAAGAGAACCCGAGATCTCTGGAAGATGGGCGTTTCACAATTTGTGGTCAGATGAAAGAGAGAGGATTGCAACTTCTGTTAGTATATGAAGTAGTCTAACCGTCTATACTTCATATCAACCACACGAAATTCACACGATAAAATAGAAACCAAACTTTCCTGATAGAGATAGATTGTGATAATGTTCAATTGTACGGCGTTTGATGAATGTCAGTGTATTTAGCGGATTATGGCATCTCCTTGTTGTAGTATTATTGTTCTCAGTTAATGCATCTATATCAGATAGATCAAGTTGTCGTGGTGGTAATATAGAATTGGAAGTAACCGATGATGATGGGCGCTCATTCATTGCTGGATGATGGCTAGAAAGAAGAGGTGTTGTCAATAACCCTTTCTCTTGTGTCATATAAAGAAGCAATGGCTACGACGATTAGTGATTGATATGAATTATGATATGGTCAATGCCAGACTCTGGCATGCTCTAATGAATAATATATGGTATTCTGCCACTAACTTCACTAATTCTACCTCTCATTGCCTTGTGGCTACATAGCTACCTAGCGTAAGGGGGTATCCTATGGTATCCTACGAGTTTGAGGTCTTGGAGGACTGAGAGGTTCAGAAGGCAAAGAGCCTATCAGTGAGTTGTAAGTAGTTTGGTATTGTTTGTTGAGTGTGCATATTGTTTGGCGGCAGTGAAGTAGTCGATAAAGTAGTAGTATGGATCCATTACCTCAATTATATGCAACATTATGGTTGCTTGTTGTCATTGCAATCAGCGGTGTAAGTTCCTTTTCGTTGATACCACCCAACAACAATCAGCATCAACATCAACAACAGAAACCACAACCACTACCAATAACAGACAATTCATATACTATTTTAGGGCTTGATTATCTCTCACCGCCTAAAGACTTTGCATTAGTTCAACGAGCATATAGAAATTTAGCTCGACAGTACCATCCCGACGTTGTTGTTGGTCCGGATCGACAGAAGAAGAACGAGACAAAGCAAACATGGACTTTATGCGTATCAATGAGGCGTATGAGGATATCAAATCAAGAAAGGATGAAACAGAGATTGAAGTTGTAATCATGGGCGGGAACTTTGATAATGGGAAAAGAGGTAAGTGTATGTTATGTATGTCATAATGCACATATTAATATCATGCTATGTTTATACAAACTAATTTCTCATCTGATTCTATATTATTTACTTTCATATAAATGTATTTATGTCAAATAATATAATAAGATCGAAGGGTAAAGTACAAAACATCGGAAAAGATACGAGAAAACAATCCAAACAAAATAAACTATGATAGAATTTTAGAGTTAAGAGACAGGAAGAATTTGAAGGGACGAAATTGGTCAGATCCAGGTGAATATGAATATCAACAAGGCGGCCGCCACAATGGAGACTTTGGCCCACCAAGAAGATGGTGATAAGAAGAATATACGTTATTGTTTTTTTAAATTACAAAGGAGGAGAAACATACTTGGTTACAGGTTAACAATAAAACACATCAGACAATCAAAATCTACAATGCAAGGATAGCAAACGAGAAGCAAGTATCAGGTTTTTCTACCAGCCTTCACCTAATATTTATACACCCTTAAAAATTATAATTAATCCAAACATCTCCAACCTTAGGAATGCTTTCATCCACTACTGTCCAACCTAACTTTGGAGGAACTAAGCTATTGAAGACCCCATTATTCTCCCATCGAAGTAGTACTTTTTTGCTATTAATCACACTGTCTTCATCGTTCGTGCTTGCTTCTTCATCATCACTATTTGAGCTACGTGTCTGAGAATATATCTCCCATTCTGTTCCAAATACATCAACTGATTCAAGGATAATAATAACTGATGATGATAACTGATGAGTCTTTCTCCAGTATCCTTTCATTACACCCCCTTCATGTGTTACTGCAAACTCACTGCCGTATTCTGATTTGAATTCAGAAGACTCATGATATTCATAATACCCATCTACCATATCACCACAACCACTAACCGTAAGGTTCTTTATGCGCATGCGTCTTAACTGTTCATCCAAACATTCAATTTGATGACCTCTTGTGATGCACATCTTAGGAAACTCTGGTTGTTTAATTAAGTCTCTCATCTCGTTCATACTCATATCTTTACACATTCTGCCGAAGTATGTAGAAACCATTGACTTAATAATTGATTCGTCATTCTCAACAAGTGGCATTAATGTTTGCATCATCTCGACGTCAATTGAGTGGAATCTTTTGAGACTTTGTGCTGCCCAAGCTGCAGCCGCAATCTTAGACAAAGGGAAGTCGTTTAGTGGCATTATCAAGCTAACCAATTGGCAGCATTCTTTGCATATCTTGTCAAATGTTTCACGGTCGCTATAATCAAACCAACTTTCATTACCACGAAGAAGACGTTTGGATAATACTCGATCGCAATACTTTAATCCGTATGAAAATTGATACTTATCGTAGAATGGTATTAGCTCTATCATGTCTTTGAGTGATGGTTGTACCTCACACGGTGATAAAAACTTTAACATCTTCTCCCATGTGTCAGTTGTAATATCTGGGAAGGATATACGACCGCGCAATTGTTCATTTCGGGCGGCTGGGGATGATAAGATGGTATCAACATAATCACTCTGACTTGCAAGTAGGAAACTGTGGTATCGATAGAGCTTTTCACTTTTACCAATAGTAACCTCCAGATCTGGAGAACCAAATGATTGCAATCGTCTTGTCATTGATATTGTTGTTGGTTGTTCTACTGCTTTGGATGTCGGCTCTTCGCCTTCTTTTGAGGTTGACATATTTGTATTATCTGATGATTACACTATCCGTTAAACTATGCAGCATATCCTATAGATATTTGACGCCATCAAAAGAACATTCCTATTTCAAAATATATTATTAGCATCATTAGAGCACAGAATTTTGGGGTATCCTTGGGTTTTTCGGGCTCAGTACACAAACCTGTAAATCAGTTGACAGCCAAATAAAGGCCGAATTCTGCCCGTAATAGACCCAAAGAGGTGAGTGTGGCATTTAATAAATAGGCGGTGCATGTGTTGATGTTGTAAATTGATATGTTTCGGGTGGCGGCGGCGTTGGTTGGGGCTGATTGTTATGTATGTTAAAAATAATATGTAAACTGACATCAATCATGAGCTTGAAGTTGAGAGGTTTATGGTGCTGCATAATAATATGTATATTCTGATATGTTTCGATAATATTAGACCTCGCGTATATATGGAAGAGCGCTTACCTGTGGATAAGAAGAATTGTGATGTAACGACATGTACTTTTTATTGCTTGTATTTTACTCATTATTACATATACATACTCTCCATCAAAAGAATTATTGCAATAAATAACCCACAATTTCATACGTCATAATGTCTCTGCCCCTCGAGGAATTGCCCGATTTGGATGGTGCCACTGCTGTGGGTAGTAATGGTGATTTGATGAGTCACCTACTTGCAAGTCAAGCACAACAAACTGAGCTACTAAATAAGATTCACAGGGATGTACTAAGTACTCGTACAATGATTAGTTCATTGGAAGAATCGAACAATGAATTGAAAGAAGAAATTCGAAAGCTCAAGGGTGAACCCAAAATTATTACAACAATTCAAGAGAAGGAGGCATCAATTGCAGCTGTTGCGATGACTAGCTTAGCAGGTATGAAAGTGATAATGAATCTGTATTGCAAATCTACATTTCAATATCTAACTTATTACATCATTTTTATATCCTTTCAATGAGTAGGGAAAACCACTGATGAAGAGATTGATGCCATCATCGAAGATAGGAAGAGTAAGCAACAGTGGCCTGTGAAACACTCTACACTAAATTCTTTCTGTGTACAAGAGGACTTGGTCAAGGTTCGTTTCCATCATAGCGAGAAGTATCAACACATTCCTGTTCGGATCCCCAAGACAGAGAAGAATAAGGACGGTACCAAGCCTTGCAAAATGTGTTCGGAAGGTAAGACGAGATTACAAGAAGTTGTACTCTATGTATATATGATATGATATATATCATTCTTTACTAACCGGTTTACATACTATTTGCCACAACAGGAAGGATTCGTCGTAAAACCACATGGATGTGTGCAATTTGTGAGGTACCTCTGTGTACTCGTCCATTAATGGATGAGGATGGTAGTGCCGTTACTCATCATACCGCATGGCACAGTTGCCGTGATCTAATCACTGAGCATAAGAAGTGTCACGAGGCCTTGAAGAATGGTAGGGAAATGAGGAAGCGTGCCAGGGGAGACGGAGGCGAGGATGGCGATGGCAGAGGTGGAGCAATGTTGAAAACAGAGCATGTTGTTCAGCAGGTTTAATAGGTTTGGGTTTGGGGTGGAAGTGAAAGAGGAAGTCCATTGTGTTGGTTGCTTAGTATATTAATCTATTATTATAATTGATGTGAAGAAGAAAGATATGTGCATATAACAAAGGCTTTCTACCGCTGCCGGCGTGAGTATATCTTGGTACTAGAGACATGTCAAAGCTTTGTTCATGAATCACCTTCCATTTTATTCCATGTGGAATCTGTGGAATACAAAATTTATTTTTGTGGATTTTGTGGCATGATTGCAAAATAGTCCAATATATATGAACTAGGCCGTCTACTATCTGATCCTGACTTACTAAGTAGCATATTGATATATATTGATTCAATTTAACTGCAGATGCCGATATCACAACAGGCGCAACGGGCTTGGTGAGTTCGACGATTTTAGGTATACATAGATGTTTATGTATGTATGGTCTTCTGTATTTTTTTTCTCACTCTTGATCAATTCATAATAATATCAATACATATACATAGGAAGTCTGGCACAGCCGTAGTAACTGCATGGACATTCTTTTATGGATTATTTTATATAGACTATGGACCACATGAACATGTATTATCCGACATACAGCGATGGTATAGAAGAAAACTTGATACATTACTTGGAATTGATGTGAGGACTGTGAAACAAATATCAGAGACAGAAAATACAGCAGATGAAAATAACACAACAAACATTATTGGATTGTCAAAAGAAGAGGTTAATTCAATAGCAACATCTGGAAAAGAAGATACCGAAAGATAGTACATAGTATTAGTGGAGGAGACTGGAGACATCTACTGCAAACAATTTGCTACTTGGTACCTTTGAAATTACAGGATTTAATCATTACAAAATGAAGTTGGTGTTACATACAACAAAGTTGGGCAATTGCACAAATATTGAACTATTAATAGGAGTTATACTATGCAGATGAAAAGCAATTGACTAATCAATTCATCCATCCAACAATTCACTCCATTATGAAACATAAATCTTAGAAAGTATGGCGACTCTGTCCGACATTGCCCCAATCATTTCAACGAATATCAGCTCTTATTTTTTAATCCCCAACCCCAGAATGAATAATAGCCCAATGCAATATACTAACTGAACATAACTATATCGTGCTTGTCCGATATTTAATGATCACTACTAGTCTTCCCCGATAATTTGGTATTATGGCATGGGCAGCATTTTATGCTCTGGTTCTTCCCCATAACCATAATCGTCTCTTTGTGGGATAAGTGGTTTATGCAATACCATTAGTAACCGTCCAGTATTGTACTTCATCCCACCCTTTACAGAAGCATGAACTGATTCCTTTTTTGTCAAGAGAATGAAATAGAGCATGAGTATTTGAGATGTTGGAAGAGATGCAAAGACATATACCACATTTCAATTCCGACTCTCTCAAAGAAACTAATGAATTGATACTGAATTGTAGTGGGTGTTGATGTATGGCTGCTCACGGATTGCAAATATAAATCAGCCCCCTATTATTACCAACACTCTTCAATAAACACCACCAAGCCCTATACTACCACAATCGTCACCAAAATTAAGACTCACCATTAAATCCATCCATTCACCTTCTTCACCTTTTGGCATACGTGAATACCCCTTTGCCGCTATATAATTAAACGCCTCCTCGAAGAAGTCAAAATATACTCTTTGACCTTTCTCTTCTCTCACAAGGAAATCACCCTTTTCAAATCCTGCGCTGATAGTGGCTATACATCGAGGATATTTCTGTGTTATTGGTACGTCACTTTTGCCTGACATGTTGTTTCTAATATGATATTATACCGCCACTAAACTATCTATCGATTTGCTTTTCATTCTTTGGAACTTTTGACTAATGCTTTGCGGTATCCTTAGTTGAACACAAAATCCAAATTTTGCATCCACTATGAACACTAAACAATAAATAATCATCAGCCCAAGTAACCAAATCCAATAGATAAAACATGGACGAACAACAACAACATGCAGGTGAGTCGAGTTTTATCGGAGGAGTTAATCGCCGGCGGTATGTAGAGAGATGATGAGGTAGAGTTTCGATGATGCAATTTTTATTTTGTGCACATGATGTGTACTGAGTAATGTTCGGTACTATTACACCATGAGTGAGTTGTATTATGCAATGGTCCATGACAACATCCGACGATAACGATGGCACCCTTCTACCCCTACGAATTGCAATACTACTTTATATTTCGTTATTATATGATAGGGTACCGTCAAAACGAAACTAATGTTCCTCCAAAACAGAGAACTCCACACGTGATACGTGATATGTGTGTCAAGGATTGAAGAATTGATTATGTGTTGGTAGGACTCGTATCTTTGGGGGTATAAAGGGTTAAATTGCTTGATGGATTTGTGGACGTAGGATGTTATATTGTTAGATTTTGTGTGCGGTTATGTGGTGCATAAATGGATTCTTTTGATAGACAGATGTTGTGGGGAGTTGTGTGTTATTGTGTTTGTCTCCTTTTTGTTCCATAGTTCCATGTCATATTCATCTAACTGTATACCGAATCTGTATCAATCCAAATCACCAACTTCCATCCATATAATACACAGTTGCAATGTCGGTAGCCGGAGAGGCCATATCCATCCAGCAACTTCAAGCTCAACAGCATGAACAAGCTATGATTATCCAAAGTATGCAAGCAACTATTGCTAATCTTTCCAACAGGCAAGTTCAATTAGAAGAAGAGATTGCATGTCTTCAAGGAGGACAATGGATTGTAAAGCCAAAGCGTACAAAGACTGGACGTCTTCCAAGCAAACAGCAAGAGGTTGAGACTGAAACATTACTAACTGTTGGTGGTGGGTTAGGTGGTAATAACTACGCAGATGCTGAAATTGACCGTATCATTGAAGCAAGGAAGCAACGTAAGGCATGGCCTTTGAAGCGTAAGTATTGTCCAGCCTTTTCTCAGGAGGTGGATCTAGTCAAAATCCGTTGTCACAAGACACCAAAGCATCATCACAATGCCATCCGTATCCCGAAAGTTGAGAAGAGTGAGGATTCTCCAAACGGTATTGGGAATAAGGAAGGCCGTCTCATCTGCCGTCTATGTTCCGGTAAGACTTGTAACCGTAATACTTCTTGGATGTGTGCAACGTGCTTGGTCCCTCTTTGTGTTGACATTGTGAATGGAGACTCTGAGAGCTCTTGCCATGCTCGTTGGCATGGATGTCAGGACTTGGTTGCAGTGAATGAACAACTAAATGCTACATTGAGGGAGCGTCGTGAATTGAAGAAGCGATCAAAGATGGAAGGTGATCGAGCTCTTGAAGCGTTGGGGGGATTACCTCAGCCTGTGGCCCCTGTAGCCCCACCACAAATGGCGGAGGAAGCTGCTGCTGCTGCTGCTGCTGCTGTTGAGGAAGTTAATGCTTTGGGATCAGCACATGTTTAGAATCGACAGCCAGCTTTAAGGTATACTTGTATTATATGTTGGTTGGATATCAAGGATTTTGCTTTGGTTGTGCGTGCTCCCTAAGGAGATGTTATTGAGTTAAACAGAAAAAAAGATATGTACTTAGATGTAGTTCTTAAGTGGAAGTAGACATTACATGAGTACTTACTTTGCAACTCGAGTCTACAGTTCAATGGGTCTCGACTGGTCAATATTACGATCTGCTTCTCTAAGCTTGTGTGTATCTACTGTGCTATGTAGCCACAAAAGTGATGCGAAAACGTTTCGATGAAAAATTTATGCACATATGACGTTGCAGCTATACCACTCAATCAAATACGAACTTTGCATTGGTTTATATATTATTATTAAGTTTATTAAGTAATCAATAATGACAGTACTTCTCCGATCAAGGTCGTTAATGAGAGGTATATTGCATGCTCAAGATGATAAAGCCAATGCTAACACAACAGTCAACGCTACCACAACTTGTGTTAATATTACCCACTCTCCTTCACTTGCAACATTAACTGATTGGGATTCAGAAGACTCTTTTTTCCTTCTTTTTCCTTCTTTTATCGTATCGTCTGGCGTGTTGCCGCATATGATATTACTCAGCAACCATGTCTAAAGTGACAACACATGGTTGGGTTGATAGTTAAACTAACTCTAGATTAATGACTAATTACTTGCCGGCTTCACAGCCAGTGTTGACCTCGTCAACAGAGTTAAAGAGAGGCAGCATGTGATGCTCTCCCTCTGCACCAGTAGCCAAGTCGACTTCATCCTCATCCTCGTCAATGCGACGAGCCACACTAGCAAGGTAGTGGTGGTGGTTGTTGGGGAAGTCAACATATCGTGCATGCACTCCATCTTGAGGATCCTTCATAATACTCCAGAGTAGCTTAGATACACCAGCTTGTTGTAATGGATCGATAACCTTGCGTTCAGCAGAGTTGGTACGAACAAAGTAGATACCTTCGAATTCAAGTTCCTTAGCCAATATAGCCAACATAGTCATACGGTACTGCTCGTATACGATCGAGCGGTCGTCGTGACGGTGCTCGTCGATCTCCTTGAAGATGATGTAATACTTGCCCTCGTATTTCCAGACGATGAATGCATCGGGCCTTGAATCTGAGTTTTCAATCTTTTCATCCCACCCATTGAACTCATGTTCGTGATTGACTACTAGATCATTTAGGATCATCGTCTCAATACGACTCCTTCTTGCACGGCGACTTGGTGGATCTAATTCGAACCCAACTTCCTTCAATTCATTCACTAGCCATGCTGGTAACATAGTACTGCTGATATTAATACAACAGCTGCTGCTCCTGATACACCCGATAGTAATAGTACAGAAGAGAGTAAAGAAAGAGATCCACCGATAGTAGACTGTTGTACTGAAGTCGATTATGCAAGACGAGTAGAAATTGCTAAAAGTGCAGGCTTTATATATGATGAAGTTACCGGAGTAGACTCTATATTGCAATCACTTACACCACATGAAAGGAAATTCTTGGCGGATAGGTAAGGTCGTATGTTATGTTATGCTCATATATTTTGTAACCAACCACAACTCAAGGATTCATACCTACCTGCATATCAATTGTAATACATTAGCAACATGCCTTTACGACATTATAGAGCTGAGAAAGGCAATTTAAACGAGGCAATACGGAAAATCAAACTAACATTAAAGTGGAGAGAGGAGTTTAATGTTGAAGGTATAAAGCGATGCTTTGATACAGAGTACATAAAAGGATTATCTGCAGACAAACAAAAAGAATTGAATCAATTAGCTGACATTATTGCACATGAGAATGAAACTGGAAAGATTTACTCTCGAGGGTATGACAAACAAGGCCGTGCAATATTATACCTAACTCCGGGAAGAGAGAATTCTAACAATGAACTCAATCAGATGAGGCATTTGGTTTATCATCTTGAAAGGGCCATTGCAGCCACCAGAAGTAAATCAGGACGAGAGAAAGTTTGTATAGTTATTGGTTATGAAGGGTTCAAGCTTTCTAATGCACCACCAATATCAACAACAAAATACACTCTGAATATATTACAAGGAATGTATCCTGAGCGCATGTTTAGAGCATACATTTGCGATCCACCGCTGTACTTTCGAACCTTTTGGGGTATAATTCGCCACTTTATCGATCCGTGTACGTTAGATAAGATTGCATTTTGTGCTGGTAAGGAAGGGAAGGCATTATTAGAGAGAGACTTTGATACAAAAAACACAGAGAAACAAGCCGGGGGTACAAGGAAGTTACGACGATTTAGTTCTACAGAGTTCCTCTTGGAAACTAGCTTTGATAAGACCTTTGCAGAAGAGAACAAGTAGATCGAATCAAACTTGTTGCTTTAAGTTATCATCTAACTCAATAGCCTATATCAATTACCAAGACAAAACAATACAAGTTCCCCTCCCCGCTGTTACAACCTTCCTTCCCTTCATCATACCCCCTCACAGAAACTTACAGATCAACTTGCATAACCTTGAGGTGTCCAACCATTTAATACTCAGCTTCAAAGACATCAGAGACGTGATTGACACCAAAGAACTCGGCAGCTTCAAATCGGCGTAAACAGACTCCCCTGCTACTACGACGGCCAAAGAAACAACGCTGGCTTCCTCGGCAATCTCTTGATCTAGTGTGAAGAGAGAGAGAGAGAGACGAGGCGAGAAGAGTGAGTGTGGTGTAATGTGGTGTAAGGTATCCTCAAGATATATACAGACGTGAAGGTAAGCTTACCGGCGGCATGAATCACCTTCGCCTCTTCTCCTCCTACCCCTTGAGCGACGACGACGGCCCCTACAAAATGGCGAAGAAAGGAAGAGAGACAGAGAGTCAGGGTCAATAACTTCATACCAAATCAAAGTGGAGCCTGTCCAATACCATTAACACGTGCTTACCTTGAACGACGGTGACGGCCCCTATAAAATGGCGAAGAAAGGAAGAGAGACAGAGAGTCAGGGTTAGTAACTTCATACCCAAATCAAGGTGGAGCCTGTCCAATACCATTAACACGTGCTCACCTTGAACGTCGGTGACGCCTTGAACGCTTACGACTTTTTCCTACTGCAATGAACTCATCTTCTTCATCATCAAATGAATCATACGAGTCATAGTCATAGTCCAGGGAATCAGAATCATCCAATGAATCAGCTACAGCATCAAATACACCATAGTGACCTTTGGGGTTGTGATACTTGGAGACATGATCATATGAATCCTGAAAATAGTAGTAGTAGAAGGAGAGAATGAGAAGGAGTACAAAGATAAAAGCACACTATGATATGTGCTAAACTCTAACACACACGAACTTACCTCGGATTCCGAATAGGCACCGGTAGACACGACAGAGAGCAGAGCTAATGCTGCGGAAGCTAGTAGAGTTTGTAGTTTCATGGTTGATTGTTTTAGAGTTGCAATATCGTCTAGAGATATTTTATGCTATGAAATGAATGCAAAATAACACACACTCAAAATCAAAAAGATATTCTTTCTTTTCTCATGTTACTAGCTTGTTGATTCTATCATAATGAGGACGTCTGGCAACAAGTTTATAACGATTTACCTAAGTATCTCACACCACATGTCTTTTCATATCATACCACACGTCCATCATGAGACAAGATATGAGGTAAGAATGTGGAGGAGGAGATTGAATGAGAGAAAGATCATGGATTCGTATCGTGAATCTCAAGGTGTATCCTTCGTAACATAAAAGGTATTCTATGAACACACCTCATACTGCCGACGATTCATCACACACATCCACTAAAATTATTGTCATTAGTCTTTTATAATTTGACGAGGAGCTCAAAGGGTACTCATAGGAGGTAAGATCACATAATATTATTATTAATTATTATTATATAATGATTTAGGTTTTTGGCCGGGTAAAATAATTGTATTGACATTGAGGAATGTTTCATTGCTAGCAATGACATACCATATTATAATTGCAGGCTGCAGGGTACAGTTAATCACTTGGCCGGGTTTATGTGCATGATATATGTGAACGTGTCATTTTTTGTGGTTGTGTTGTTGTATGTAAACTACAAAGTACTCTTTCTCTAAGACCATCACTTTTATTACAAAATACACAAAATACTCATATACCTATACCAACTACCAACAGTAGCATATTATAGACAAACTATAAATAGAACATAATCATGACATCAAGGTGGGCACAAAAGAAAGCAGCTGCTGCGGAATTTGCTTTTGAAAAAGAATTGCAAACACGTAAAGATGAAGAGATTGATGTATCAGTATTAACATCCGATTCAGCCATGGGAAAGGGTGACGATGAACTATTCGAAAAGAAATTATCCAAGGAGGAGAAGAAGGCACTTGCTAAGAAGAAACGCGAGGCTAAGAAGGCGGCTAAGAATAAAGGCAAGGGTGGAGATGATAATGATAAAGATAATACTGAAGAATTGACAGCTAAAATGAAGGCATTAAAGAATGGCGGCGGTGATGGAGAAGATGGAGATGATAAAAATAACAAGGATGATGGTATTGATCACGATGCATCTGATAAGTTAGCTGCAGAGGGTACCTTTGTTACTTACTCTGCCAATCGTAAGGGTGTTGATGCAAGGGCTAGGGATATTAATGTTACCAATGTTACAATGCAGCATATGGGTGCCATTCTATTGGAAGAGACGGATGTTGTATTGAATCATGGGAACAGATATGGTTTGATTGGGCGTAATGGATGTGGAAAATCTACCTTCATGAAAACATTGGGAGCTAGAGCTCTTCCAATTCCCAACTCTATTGATATTTTCTTCTTGAAGGAAGAAATTGAACCCAGTGATACCGTAACAGCATTTGAGGCTGTCATGTCTGTTGATGATGAGCGTTTGAAGCTAGAAGCACGTGCCGAAGAACTTAATACCCTCATGGCAGCAGTCGTGGACGATCCAGACAAATTTAATGATGGTGATACAGGAAAATCGACGGAGGAGATTCAGGAGGATATCATGGATGCTCTGAATGGAGTTTATGAACGATTGGATGATTTAGATGCAGATACCGCCGAGGTTAGAGCACGATCTATTCTAAGTGGTTTAGGATTCAGCCATGAGATGCAAGGAAAACTTACAAAGGATTTCTCAGGAGGGTGGAGAATGCGTGGTGAGTTATTTGTGTATTGTATAGGTGGTGGTTGCTACCAGTAGCTCGTGTAGTTTGGATATCTCCCTCACACATTACACATACTTTCTCGGGATATCACAGTTTCACTGGCACGTGCCTTATTCATTCAACCTGTATGCTTGTTGCTGGACGAACCAACAAAGTAAGGATACTGGTTTGTGTTCATATGATATGTTTCAATTTTTACTAAACATTCTCTATCATTTGCTAAAAGTCATTTGGATATGGAGGCGGTCATTTGGTTGGAGAATTATCTTTCAAAGTGGAAACGCATTCTACTCTTGGTTAGTCATAGTCAAGATTTTCTTAACAATGTGTGCTCGCACATGATCCATTTCAACCAGCATAAAAAACTTGAATACTATAATGGCAATTATGATACCTTCATCAAGACGAAGGAGGACCTAGAAATCAATCAAATGAAACAGTACAAGTGGGAACAGGAACAGATTAAGAGTATGAAGGAGTATATTGCCATCAATCAATCAAAGAACTCCAAACAAGCTGAATCTAAACGAAAAGTTTTGCAAAAGATGGAACGTGCCGGTCTCACCGCAAAGCCAGAGATCGAAAAGATGTTGAACTTTCAGTTTACTGATCCTGGACACTTGCCACCTCCAGTGCTTGCATTCCACGATGTCTCTTTTGGTTATCCAGGCTGTGAACCACTTTACGATGATGTTAACTTTGGTGTTGACTTGGACAGTAGGTAAGCAGGTTGGCTGATGACAATTGCCTCTGTCCTCTGGCTGAAGTTGCATCTATACTTTCACTAACTTCTTATTTTGTGTCTTTTTCCCTCAGAATTGCATTAGTCGGCCCCAACGGAGCGGGTAAAACCACCCTTGTTAAACTAATGAGCGGTGAATTGCAACCGACACTCGGAGATATTCGTCCACACGGTCATCTTAAAATTGGTCGCTTCACTCAGCACTTTGTTGATGTTTTGGATTTGGAGAAGACTCCTCTTGAATTCTTTGATAACATCTATCCGGGCACACCCCGAGAAGATCAACGAAAGTATCTTGGAAGATTTGGAGTTAGTGGTAAGATGCAAAAGCGCAAAATGAGTGAACTTTCGGATGGGCAAAAGAGTCGAGTGGTACTTGCCAAGCTTGGTAGAGATGTGCCTCATATCTTATTGTTGGAGTGAGTCTTGATATGTCTATTCTTCTTCATTTGCTTCTTGTGTTAGTGCCACTCATCTCATTAATCTCCTTCACATGGATTGATGCTCAACTTTAGTGAACCGACAAACCATCTTGACATGGAGTCCATTGATGCGTTGGCTATCGCAGTAAATAACTATTCTGGAGGACTAGTTCTTGTTTCACATGACATGAGATTGATCTCACAAGTTGCAAAGGAAATCTGGATCTGTGATAATAAGACAATTGAGAAATACAAGGGTGATATTATGAACTTTAAGATGGATCTCCGAAAAGCTCAGGGTATTGAAGATGGTGGAAGTGGAAAATTGAAGGGAGATGCTTCTGTAAAGGCCGGGGCAAAGAAGCCAAAGCCTAAAAAGAAAGTAGTATCAAAGTTAAGTGTTGCCAAGCCAATCAAGGAGGAGGTATCAGAGCCAGTTAAAGAAGATTTACCCCAATCCCCAAGTGAACCAGCCGCTGCACCTTCACTACCTACAGCAGTTCCCGAATCGTCTACAACTCAAGAGGAAGCTGCTCCTGTGAAGAAGTATGTGCCGATTCATCTTCGTCGTAAGATGGAAGCCGAGGCAGCAGCTCAAGCAAATGGTGGTGGAAACTAGTTTTGATAGTACTGTATTAATGCTCTATATGTTACCCTCCATTAAAGTGTCTTTTTCTATTTCTATAACTATAAGATGGGCCACTAATATGTCTCATCTCAATCTCGAGTTGCTCCTGACTGATACTGGAAGTACTATTAGTATTAGATCTACTATTTCAAAGGATACCCTAACCATTCTGTAATTAAACTCTATATGTGATAAATGTTAATATTTGTAATACGTTACAATAAGTGTTATGTTCGTAGTGACGAATGAACGAGCGAGGAGTGTCTATATGTAGCTGTCATACCCCGCTTTCCAAAAAATAAGAAAGCGCGAACCCAAAGCGGTACCCACATCGAAATGGGCTTGCCGCCACTTGACCACTGCCCTCATTCTTCTCACACATGCTCAATATAAAGAGGAAACATCAATACCACTTATATTTCGCCGACAGGTATAAATGCATCTATTCGATAACAATCGCCTGATTTAGTCGAGGATGGCAGTTTAGCAATGGAGCTGAAAGAAAGATAAAAAGGCAGTTTACAAACAGCCGAGGATGTTAGATGAGGCTGTAGATCACTTGAGCATGCTGTTATTGTTATTTGTTCAATGCATTATTTGAGGATTTGAAGTATCAGCAACTTCATATCATACAAACTCTAATATCATATTGCAATATACTCAAAGATGATGCTCTTCAAGCACATCGTACTCATTGCAATCGGTATTGCCAATGTGTCTGCTCTTGATAATATACACTTGAACGATGAGGTTACATCCATTGTTGAAGAAGCACCTCGTACAACAAACCTCCGTGGTGTTGTTACTGATACTACTGCCATCCTCGATGATTCCGATGTTGACACTGTTGAACGAGATCTAGAAGAGGAGGAGGAGGAGGAGAGTGCTGTTGACTGGCTAGCTGCAGCACAACGCATGTTGAAGAGGAAGAAGTTGACTCCTGCACAGAAGAAGGCAAAGCAAGCTCTCAAGAAGATTAAGAATAACAAGAAGAATAAGAGCAATGGTAACAATAAGAACAACAATAATAATGGCGGCGGTTCTAGTACAAGAGCAGAATGTACTGATCGTGGTCATAAGAAGTGGTGCTTGAATGAATGGCAGCCACTTGATGGTACTTGCAAGTGGGCCAACAAGAAGTGTAGCAAGCAAAGAGCAGATTGTGTAGATCGTGGCAATGTAAACTGGTGTACAAATGAGGTAAGTGCACTTAGAGAATTGATTATGTTATGTATTTATATGATATGTTCATACTTGACACAAGATACACACTTAATTGACTTATGATCCTGCTTTTGTTCTTAAAGTTTCAACCAACTACAGGAAAGTGTGCTTGGAAAGGTGGTAAATGTCAGACTGGTGATAGCGGGGATGACAGCGGTGATGACAGTGACAGTGGAGATGACAGTGGAGATGGCAGTGGCAGTGACAGTGGAGATGGCAGTGATAGTGGTGACGGGAATGAGAGGAAACCCTGTGTAGGTCGAACTACAAAGACATGGTGTATGAATCAGTGGCAGCCACGTGATGGTGACTGCAAATGGTTGAACAAGAAGGGGAAATGTAAACCAAAGATCCCTGTAGCGACTACTACATATGCTACCACATCAAGGTAAGTGATTTAGAAATTGAATTGTGTGTTTGAAATGTTTATACTTGATAGATGCACTAACAATACCCCCCTCTAATCAATCACCATCTTCAAAGTTACACGTCTCCTGCTACTACAACCAGTTGGGTAGCCCCTACGACAACAACAAGCTGGGTAGCCCCTACAACCACGACTTCTACTTGCCCCAAGCGTGAAAGCTGTGAGCGGTACCATTGGCCCCACATCTACGAGTTCGACACAAAGAAGAAGCCTATTAGCTTCATTGTTGAGATTGATAAGAGCGATCTTGACCTACTCAGGGACAATCTAGACGACTTTGTGACTGAAGTACCAGCCTTTCTATCCATTGAAGATTGCGAGGACCCTTTAGACCGCATCAAGTTTGGTCTTCGTCAAAAGAAAGGTCAACCCTTGACTAAAGAAGGCACCAAGAAGCTATCTTACAAGTTTAATCTTAATAAGGTATGATATACTTGTGTTTGTTTTGTCATATCATGAAGTATCCGTCTTCGTCGTACTGACCGTGGTTTATTATCTCTCTCATTTCACCACCCCTCAGTACAAAGATGAATGTGAAGGAGGTCACAGCTGGCACAAAATCAAGAAGATGAGTATGGAGAATGGTGATAACCACGGAGTTGTGTATGAGAACGTTGCATGGCAGTATCAGTCGTGGGGTGCGGAATATGGCGTATACCCCTCAGGCTTCAAGCCTGGCCTGGCGAGCTTTGCCACTCTTAAGTTCAAAATCAAGGAAGCCGATGGAAAGTTCACCTATGAGGATCAGGGTGTTTACAATCATGTCGAGCAAGGTAAGAAGGGTTGGTAGTTTTATCATTCTCGTCTTGAACGTTACCTTGAGTCTCATATAACAATTTGTTCTATCTCTCAAAGTCGATAAGAAGTTTTTCGAGAACAGAGGAATGCTTGATCTTGAGAACTCGTATCTCCTCAAGAAAGACGGACCAGGAGAGACACCTGCGCATAAGAGAAAGGGCTGCCTACCAGAACACAACCCATTCGATGACCTCAAGTGTTTTCCCTTCAAGGAGAAGAGCCATAAACATTGTGACCCAGGAGAGGTCAAGAACGTTCTTGATATCGAAGTGTTGCTTGCAAACTCCGCTCTTGAGGCCGTGACCGCAACATTCTCTAGTGCATTGGGAGATGGCCAGAATTACTTCATCTCCGGCGAAACTTGTGACACTAAAGCTCATGTCCATTCTTGGGACCTCGATTATGGCTTTAAACTGAGTCGAAAGGAGTATAGTATTTATGGATGCGATCACCATGGAGGACAAACTGTCTTTCAGCAGTACTTTTTCGAGAATCAAGAGTTCCTTGACAACTATAACAACAAGGTCAGAACAGCTGTCGCAACAGGTTCTGGAAAGATCCTCGAGACAGCCCTGGAATATCTTAGTCATTTGGATGAAGGTAGCCCTCTCAAGACTCTTCTCGAGGCTGATCCCAACTTTGATGACGAGTTTAATTTTTTTAGCCTCATTTCTTACTTAATGGAACGCTCGCTACAGATCTTTGAAAAGCAGTTGAGTGCACCTAACCCAGGGTGTGTTGACCCAGAGATGACCGCTTAATTGAAATACTGTAATATGTGAAAGTGAGGAAGGTAGAGTAGCTCCGATTCAGTGAACTCTGAAGGATTGAGCTTTATTTGGACTGTAGGGTTGTATAAATATAATATCTTGCACCTTGTTTGAAGAAATGTAATGTGCTAGTAGCTTGTAGTGTTTTCCTTCTAGCTCCATATCAATCTCCGTGCCAATCTTGCCACACGGATGTCGGCAAAGTTCTCCCTCCCAAAGATGATTTTAAGAACTTCACTGAGATCTGAGTGTCGAGTTTTATAAGTAGGGTCTGTTTTAACCGTTGAATAATGAAGACTTCCTTCTCGCCTACAATGCAACAACATGGCTAATCTTCACTTCATTTGGAACTGTTTCTACAATTTCAATTGTTAGTATCATCGAATCTTCTTTTTCATACTCTCCATCACCGAACCATTTCAGTAGTCGGATACACTTCTTATTTGGATAAATATCCATATTTGACTTGTCCAATACACGGTCGTTCAGTTTGAAGACGACATTCTCGTTCTCAAGGAACATATCCTGACCAACCGTCTTGCCACAACATCCACAAACGAATACAAGACCGGCAGTCATTTCAGATGATGGGAGTTCATATGTTAATATACCCTGAGTAGAACCTTGTGCTGCTACACCTCCACAAGCATCGGCGTGTCTGGAAGATGCGCGTTATAGCAGTTTATGATGACGAAAGAGAGGAGATTAAAACATGTGTTAGTACATATGATATGCAAGGGCAATCAATAAAGGCAAACTAAGGTCAAATAAACAGCCAAGTCGTCGAGACTTGATACTGAACACACAAATTCATATCATGAAAACAATACTAACGCGGACTTTCCTGCACTTGTCTTTCCACGCTTCAGCATCATTTGATTCTTTAATCCATTTTATATCCACCTTACCCACTTCATAATTCCACTTATTCTCATTGTGTGATATAGCCCAATCACCTTGTGATTTAACTGTTATTCCGGGGTTGCCAAATGTTGGTAGTTCATAGTTGAGACATGATGGCGGATGGGGAGTGGAACAGTAGGTTTTATCACAAAATAATGGCTCTGGTAAAGCTTCAAGTGTCAGTGGCGAATGGAGATGTCGAGAAGATGAATCACCTAACACCCGTCTATTATCATGAGGTTCAAACCAACGATCTAATATATTCACACCATCATTCATATCTTGTTCGATAACATCTAATGCTTTCAATAACCCAGTAACATAAACATATGCAAAGGCATCCGCGGCTACTTGAAAGCCCATAGGACCAGGGTGCTAAGATTTTCTCCTCAGGTTAGAATCCAATGCATTATGATATGATATGTAGCAACAATACAGCAGCAGACTCACCCAATTTCGATAGACTACACCAAGACTAGCCTTTCGTGCCTCATCAAGCTCATTCTCACCATATCTAGTTGTATTATGATAGCCATCGCCCTGATGTTTCCAACCAAACCGATTGATACCTGCCTCAAGCTCCGTATCGTAATCATACCCCCCAAAGTATAATCCTGTTTGTATACAAAAGGCGTTGTAACCATACGCGGCATAATGTTTATCTAAATCAACGTTGGCTTGTACGTCACCCTCACATGTATTCTTTTTTCCTCGTGCTACTAAATGATGTACCATTGGTTGACGAGGCATTGCTTGTCCCCATCGCACCAGTTGCTCACGCTGTTCTTCGGCACCGTCTTTTTCAAAGTATGTCCTGTTGTTAGTCAGAAAAGAGATATAGTGACAAGTTAGTTATACAACAAACAACTACAAAATACACATGCAGTGATGTACACTCTTTCTCTTACCAACTGTAATGTATAATATCAACATCCGGACTAACATTATGTGTAATACAATAAACTTGATTCTGATGTGTATCACCACAGCTACCACCCTCACCGGCATTTTCAACCTTCATTTGCATATCAGCAGCATCAAATATTGGCGTTAATGTTCGTTCCAATTGATTCTCATAATTATCATAGACACAATTATCATGACCAGCCGCTACACTGCTACCAATGGTACCAATTTTGAATGTGGATTGATGTGGATTTAGTATTGCACGGGCCATTGTGGATACTAACTTGGTAGTGCGTTGTCTTCTATAATGATGATGTTGATTTAACTCATCAGAGTTCATGGTATCAGGATTAACTAGTAACTTACCCTCTTTGGCACCCTGTTTCTTCTTCTTGAGTTTATTCTTCTCTTGTCTTGTTAGTGTGTGATCATGATCTACATTATCGTCTGTATCCTCGGCTGCTAGTTTGTTCTTTTGACGCTGAGCTTTCTTCTCGGCACGTTTGGTGGAGTTACCCAACCTACGTGGCTTACCGCTATCACTATCATTACCCTCACTGCCATCAATATCTACATTGTCATCATCTTCATTTGGATCATTCACATTACTATCAGCTGAATCTAATAATGTAAATTCATCTTCTAACATCCAAGCAGCTTGCCAACTCTTAACTAACATTGACTCTGCTATATGTTGTCCTCCATAATATTCATTTAGTGTATCTATTAATTCTTGTGCCTTTCTTCGTGTATTGAGTAGAGTTTGTTTGGTAAATGTAGACTGATCTTGTTGCTGTGGTGCACCAGATTGGGAGTTTGGTGACAGTCCACCTTTATCATCATAAATTGCATCTAACTCGGGTGCATCTTTTGCAACTTTATCACCATCACTATTATCAATGTTATCAATAATACTCTCGCCATTACTATCTCTACCTTTACCAGGCAACACTTTCCAAGGCAATTTCCAACCACCTCCACCCTGTTGTTCATTCTTCTGTCGTTCTTCATCACGCACTTCCTCCCGAACTCCCTCATCAACTGCAAATTCGTATGTCGCCAGTATAAATACCGCGCCCACAATTAATAATAATATAGATCGTGTAGGTGTGGATAGTCGACTCCATGCTGTATTACATACTTTACAATCGTTTGATAATGAACCATTATTTCTGTTGTGTGTTAGTTTGTCAAGTGGTATGGTATCGTTGATATGTCGTGGTGAAGTACTGCCATTACCATTGACTAATAGAGATGATGACTCTACTTCTACTTCTTGGCGCTGTGCCGCCGCCAGTTCAATTTCCATGATATTATTTATCGATATACTCGTTTTGAGTTTGAGTGTACATATTACAATTGTACATATTTATTAGTGTATGTTCAGTTTTCATGTGTAGTTGAAAACTCGTTTGTGGGGGAGTTGTCGACTGATCCAATAGACCGAAGTTGTCGACTGATCCAATAGACCGAAGAGCTGCTCTTCCTCTGTCTTGTAGCTGGTGAACTCCCAATCAATCATCTGCGGGCATGAACCATCCTCTCTGTGTATCAAACAGAAGAACTGAGTAATAAGGATATCAGTGGTAGAAGGATCTTCTTGGCTTTTAGTGCGTTTGATGCTGTCATAGTACCTCTACGAGAGCAGGTCGCACACGCTACGACTAAATGACGGTTCATTTGACCTTAAGCTTGATATATTCATACTCTATCTAGAAGCACAATTGCATCTAACAAACACTCTAAAGCTTAGCTATAAAATACTATCCACCCTGGTCCGTCTCCTCAAAAGACCTCTCATCCTAATAACATGAACCATTTCTCTACTTGAGAGAGAAAGTCTCATTGCTTGGAATGTGTGTACACCCCCCGATACCAAAGCTAACCAAACATCCTACCTTGTCTCTCTTTAAGCAAAGATACGAGTATTAACATCAGCATTCAAAATATCATCCAAAAGAATTTGGAAATCCTCAGCTGAAATATTCTTAAGATCACCAACAGTACAAACACCACCATTCTCCCCATTGATTGCAAACCTTTCGAACGTCCTAATTGCTGAATTCATACGTGCCCTATCCATGGCATTACGTACCGTACGTGCATTCGAGAAGAATGGAAGTTCCATACGTGCCTCAATATAATTCTTAAATGTGATGTATGCCTCTTCATCAATATCATATTCCAAGTCACGTGACATAACAGCAGCAATCTGAACAAGTTCATCGGCGCTATAATTTGGGAAATCGATATGATTACCAATACGTGACATCATACCCGGAATGTAGGAGAAGAACTTATCCATACGATCCTTATATCCGGCAACGGCAACGACTAGATCATCTTGTTGATTTTCCATAACATTTAATAGAATTTCAATAGATTCCTGTCCATAATCACGATCATTCGCGGCATTGTATAGGTAGTATGCCTCGTCAACAAGTAGTACTCCACCCATTGCCTTCTTGATCATTTCCTTCGTCTTGGGTGCTGTATGTCCAACGTATTGTCCCACGAGATCATCACGTGTGGCCAATACGACATGTCCACGACGGGAGTATCCCATCTTCGCCAAGATTTGTCCCATACGAACTGCCACAGTAGTCTTACCAGTTCCGGGTGCACCAGTGAAACTCATATGCAACGAGGGTACCGATGTTTCAAATCCCAACTTACGACGCATCTTATCAAGGACAAGTAAAGCAGCAATTTCTTTCACACGTTGCTTCACGGCCACTAAACCCACAAGGTCATGATCAAGCTTATCTAACTGATCTTGAACTCCCTCCTTGAACATGAATTCATCAACTGTACCCGCTGGTTGATTCTCGGGCATGTCATTCATATATTGAATTTTAGCTAATCGTTCCTCACGACGGATCTCAGCCGCACGTTCTCGTCGGTCAGCCTCCTCGGCAATCTTACGACGTTCAATATCTGCCTCGTTTAGCTTATCAGCCAATCTCCCTGATCCACTAGTAGCTGTATCACCTGATGCTTCATCAAATTGGATAGACTCTGCATTACCAAAGGGATTTTGATTAGCATTTTGGTGAAGTTGTGTTTTTGTTGTTGTTGTTCTAGTAGTTTGAAAAGCCGATACTGAAGTAACTGCCAATATTGATAGTGATGCTAATGCGAGCTTCATCTTCTTATTTCTTTATTATTATTTGTACAATACACTGATATAAAGCCTGCCTACACCTAAGCTGAGAGTTAGTTATCGCATTTTCATTCCATAGAAAAAGGGTATCTTTTGACATGAGTACGTTGCAGTATCCTTTGCTGTCGTCAGCCGTGAAAATGAAAGATTCTTCCTCTGCCTCTCATTACTCATCTAATAATCAAATCAATATAAACCAAATTAATACCTACCATGAAGCTTGCTATTGCCACCATACTTGTCAGTTCTGCCGCTGCCTTCAGCCCCCAGGCTTCGGTAAGTCGAACCATGTCGATTTGATCATATAATATGCACAAATTTGTCATTTCTATTGCATTGCAAATATCTATATTGCTGACACAATACCATATCTTTTCCCTCAATGTTATTGGTATACATGATACAGGTTCGCAGTTCCACCTCACTTTCTCAACACATTGGATCAGGAGGTATGGCTGATACACGTATCGTAGAAGCAAGTGAGCATGAAGATCCACGTAAGTCAATCTCAGCTGCTCCTTCCTTCGAGGAATACTTAAAGCAACGTGCCGGTGGAGATGCTGCCGCTCCTGCTGCTCCTGCCGCCGCTGCACCAGCTGCTGCTGCTCCTGCTGCTGCCGCCGGTGGTGGAGGAGGAGACTTAATTGGTACTCTTAAGACAATGGAGGGACCTGGACAAGTTTGGGGACATGAGGGTAAGCTTTTTTCTCCCTCTTTATATATTACACGACTATGATCAATGATATTATACAATATGTCATATTTGAACTTTTATTCAATCTTTCTCATATTCCTCAATCTGCTTTTTATATCTAATGCTTTTATTCCTCTTTCTCCCATACATAATCAACACCTTCATTGTTTTTGTTGTTTAGGTATCCCATTTGGACATGAGGAGCTTGACCTTAAGGGATACGAGAACTTCGGTAAATTCGTTGCTGCCTTAGAATCCACAGGTGTTGCCGCTGAACTTGCATCAGGTGAATTCACCATCTTCGCACCCACCGACCCTGCCATGGAAACTTATGAAGTTACACGAGGACCAATCACAGCCGATGTTATCAAGAAGCATATTGTCCCTGGTAAGATTGCTAGTGCCGATGTTCCCACCGCTGACTTAAACTCCCTTGGTGGTCCATTGAACTACCGTTATGCCGTACGAAAGCACTTTGTTAATGATGCTATTATTGGAGAGAGTACTTTCGGACCATTCTCTGATTACCCTGTTGATGTTCAATGTTCCAATGGTGTTATCCACGCTGTTGGTCTTAACTTCGCTATGTAAAGAAGTTGTTGTTATTCTTCACCACAACCGCTTGGGTATAATATTTGGGGGATAAAAGAGGCTACATCCAATAATAGAAGCCCTTTTACCTTGGTTTAATATATTTAATGAATCATAAAAAAAGAATCTTTCAAAACTGTTCTGGTTTTATTGCCTTCTAACTTATGTAGTAAACTTGAAAAAAGAGAAGAGACAAGTCAGGTATGAACTTCTCCTGGTGTTTGTCGGTTCAAGTTCCCCTTGACTCGTGGGCCGGCACTAAGGGTAAAGTTTCTAGCATATAATAGGTATGTAGGGTTTATCTTACAACTGAGACTTATACATGATCTAAACAAGATCTGTCTTACATAGCACTTTTACACTGCAATTGATATGACGAAAAGGGTCGAGAATAATCAGGCTGTGTTCCCCAAGCCGAAGTCTTTGGAGCATAAAATGTTAAACCAGCAGGCTGAGGATTTGAAGTAAGCCCAGATGTTGCTGCACCAGCATCCATTTCTGATACAGCATCGGCAATAGCGATAGTGTAAAAGTCTTTCTCACTCGATACTTGACGAGTAATAGTCCAGTGTAACCCTTCTCTCCGTTCTACCCTATCGATATATCCTTCGACCTCATTTACCCATACCGGTGTGTTACCAAAGCCCCTTTCGTTCTCCTTAAGAGTATATGAGAAGTCATAAAAGGTTTGAGCCCCTAGTGGAAATTCATTTACACCTTCTAACGGAATGATCTCTAGAGTCTTGCAAGATGTACCATAATACTCGTCACAAAGAGCTCCATACTGGCCTTGTGGGCAGATGCATTGCCTTCCAAACTCTTCTTGTGGCTCTGAACAAACTCCGCCAGATATCCCGCAGGTAACAATATCTGAGAATATGCTAGAGCCATCTTGTTGCCTACCGCATTCATTGCATTCGATGATGGCAGGTAATGCCATGGTCGTGTTGAAACGATTATTACGCTCATTTACATGAAAAGCGGCTGAAGATGAGAGCTGCATCAAATCTAGAGATTTTGTTGCAAAGCTAATCACTTCAGGTCCTACACAATTCCGCTCTTCAAGGAAATATGTATCTGGACTGCAACTAGTAAAGACCCAGACAGACCTATCTGTATCATAATATACAATATCCACATAGTCAAAGGGTATCCTGCCATGAGCATGTTCAGAAAGGCTATGCTCTGGGGACTCGACTCTTTTATCAATCTTCTTGTAGGCTATAGATTGAACATTACCAGTGAATAGATTCTTCATTGACGCTAGAAATGATTGCTCGTCGTCTTCTTGGGGTATCCATACATAGAGACCACTTCTTGATGCCAGGAAAGGTTTGATACCTTGCTCCACCTGTTCTCTTGTATTGATTCTTATATGAGCATGGAAGAAGTCAATATTCAGCAACTTGCAGAGAAACTGACCATTGTTCAAACCTGAAAGGATGAGAAACCAACATCCATATAGTGTTGCCGCCATCATGAACAAGGTAGTACGGCGGGTGTAATCTGGATGATTTTTCACATATCTAGCAGGTGAACTAAATAGACGACCTAAACTTCCTTTGATATGCGCAAGTTGACTTGGAGAACACCCCCCTCGACTTTTCTTCCTTGTCCTATGGTTGTCGTCGTCGCTGCGATGACAAGGGTAGGTTAGCCTAGACCGCCAACGAAGATAGCTGCAACCTGTAAACGGTCACTTATCAAGCCATGCTCTGCCAAAGCAAACGCAAGATTGTCTAAATTGACGACGAATTCAAGTGCCGCGAAGTTAATAAACATTTCGATTACATCATCAGACCTTACAATCAATATAAAGGACGATCCCACAGATAATATCCCCTCAACCAATCGCATCATATTAGCTATCTTGAACTTGAATCCTGCTTCGAAAGATTGTGACGTGTGTATAGTACCAGAAATGTTTGAACGAGCATGTCCTATGCCGTATTGTATACTTGATAGTTCTGTAGCATTATGGATACTTGGTCCATGAGTATTAATCAGCCCCTGCGACTCATCATCACCATTGTTATCTATTACTATAATAGCAGTTGGTACTCTTAGCAAATTGTTCATGGCAACCATTATATCAACTGAATTGACAACCGCGATTAAGATAGCACAGCCCTGAGCAATCCTCATTTGAATTGAAACGCTTGGCGGCACATGTAATATATTGTTGGGGTTGTTTATATCAATCAAACTGCTCAACAATAGCGCATAAACTAACGATTGAAACAAGAAGAGGAAAACGGCATATATAGTGGGTGCGGAACATACCGGATAGACATAAATGAAAGAGTAGGTGTCCTTTAAAAGACTTCCAATAATGTTTCTTCCTGTAACAATACTACTTCTGCCTTCATCGTCATTATCACTATCTGTAATCTCAGTAGATTCTTGTTTCTTCTGAGATGCTTGCAGCTCTTCATCCTCCAAGTTGGCACCCTGGACAGCAGCAGAAGTTCGTCGGAAGAATCTTAATCTACTTCCAAATTTATGACTCGATCTTCTAACTGATTTAGAGTATGATGATCCGATATTGATATCATTTGTTGAAAGTACATCTTCTGTTGTATCAAGTTGATTTTCTCCGATGATATTATCATCATTATCTCCCTCTACATTCTTGTTCGATGACAGGGTATTATTAGCTGAATCTATCTCTTCTTGTAATTTAATCTTATCCAACTTATCATGATCTTTCATTGAAGGTGTTAGTTTTGCCATGTTCGAGTTCCAGAAAGCCTTTGTTGGTACTATAAAACACATCGTGTTTAGAAGTACTCACATCATGTGCACTGTTTTTGTTTGAAGGGGTCATAGGCATCTCACTACTGGTATTATCGCTTTGCTCGTCATTATCTGGGCTAGCAATCAATGTACCGATATGACTAGCAGCAACGTTTGATGATACAGATGTATCATCAACTTTTCTATCGGTCATAGTGAATGAATTATAAATCTCAAGTTTTTATTGCAAATAATTCTTTCAGTACCAACCAAGCACTTTTCCTCCCGAGCCCAATGAAATTGCGTACGGTTAACAACAACAATATATGTAGGCGGCCCACTATTTGATACGCCAAGAGATGCTATGCCCGCCACTTACTCACTATTATTACCCTAGAGGTATTCATGTCCATCTACTTTCCATAACCGTTTATCGCCAAAAGAAAGTTTGCCTCAGGCCGCGGCTAGCCCGTGATAGAATAGGTAAGTCTCCTCTTACTTTGTGTTTGACGTTTAGGAAGAGTAGTGGAGTGTGATAAGCTGAAGATAACCAATAGATGACGTTGTAGTGCTGTACTATATCCATATCCACGGGCGGTGAATGATTAGTTGCCCAATTTCAGTGATATTAATGAACATAAATATACCATATGAGGTCAGTTATCTGGCACATCAAAAGGTCTACACCACTTTTGGTCTTGGTGTCTGATCAGACATAATATGTCGTGATTTTGGAAGTACTCCCCCTATTCCAATAACTTTTAGGAGGCCAAAAAAAGTAAACACAAAAAAATTGCCAAGTCTGAAATCCCCCCTTGTTTCCCTTAGGTAACTGTGATTTATATTTTGGTCTACACCATTTTTCAGGTCAATACCACTTTTTAGAACTTTGGTCTACACCAGTTTTTGATCTATACCAGAATTATTTGCACATAATAGTTGGTCTATACCAAAATGTTGCTGCAAAAAGTGGTATAGACCGCAAAAAGGTGTTTGGTCTATACCACATTTTGGTCTACACCAAATTATGGTGATTGTGAAAAGTGGTATAGACCAAAAAGTGGTGTAGAGTAGCTTCGGCAAAATCTAGTGTAGACCAAAAAGTGGTATAGACCCGTCAAAAAGTGGTGTAGACCAGACATAAAAAGTGGTGTAGACCAGAAAATGGTGTAGACCAAAAGTCATCTTGCAGTTACCTAAGGGAAACAAGGGGGAATTCCAGACTTAGGCGAATTTTTTCATGCTATTTTTCATCCTTCCTCTGCTTTCTGGTATCTTTTTTCAAATCACATTCCAACTTTCATGTGTTTCCTAAAAATTGTGTCTGAACAGACAAAAATAAAAAGTGGTGTAGACCTTTTGATGTGCCAGATAACTGACCTCATATATAATTATGCGTAGGCTGTGTCTTCTTCCTCTTTTATTACTACTACCACATGTTCATTCAAGAAATATATGGGGTGTTTATAAATCATGTCTATCCAATCGTCCTTTATTAACAAAGTCTACAACAAGTGCAGTTATTATGTCAATCAGTGACGTACTGTGTCAAAAACTCGAGCAAAGATGGATATCCTCTCAACAATCAAGAGTTGCAATAAACAATGAGAATAGTAAAACATCACGACAACTTGATTGGCATCGTACACGGCAAGTTGCAATAACAGGATTTACATGGTCAGGACCTATCTCTCATACATGGTACGCCATTTTGGAACACTTGGTGACGATCAAGGATAAACTTATTGGATTGATAATAAGAATGATATTGGATGCATTTCTCTTTAGCCCTGTAGCAGTAGCAGGATATTTTACATGGAGAACCATATTAGAAGGTGGAAGATCAAATGATATAGTTGCAAAGCTACGAGACAGTTATGTGAATGCTTTGTTAGCTTCCTTCCGATTCTGGCCTTGTGCAAACATTATCAACTTCTCATTAGTGCCAGTAGAATATAGAGTTTTATACAACAACATGTTAAGTTTGTTTTGGAATGGGTACCTATCACACATCAATAGTATGGCAAAGAATCATATTGAAGATGAAAGAAAATCTAAAGCAACTTAAGAGTTATACAATGAACTGGGTAATTCTATCCCCTCCTTCTTCAACAACGCCTTTGCCGTGCGCTTTTGTGCTATGCTGTTCAGTACACCCTTGAGTTTCAAGCACTGCAACTCATGTGGATGTAGATCACCCGGTCTCAGGGGACCCTTGCAATCACTTGCTTCACTGCCCCTGCCACTAACCGCTGACATGTAGGCTAATGTGATACTCGTTGCAACACTCAGGTTAAAGCTTTCAGCGAATCCACTCATGGGAAGATAAAACGTCTCATCGGCTAACTCTCTAATGTCATCAGAGATTCCGCGGTCCTCGTTCCCCATTACGATACATATCGGTCGCTGATCCTTTGGTTCGTTATTAGATGTGCTATCAACTTCATCGGTATCATAATCAACATCCCAGGTTAAATCTCTAACATCTTTAGCGGTCGGATTGAGATCTGATGCATAGATCAAACACCCCTCCTCTTCCTTCAATGTTTTGATTGCCTCCTCAAGACTACTAAATTGACGTATCGTCATCCACATTGCACTTCCCATTGCAGTACGCATTCCTCTCTTTTGACTCACAGCAGCCTTGCCTAGATATGATTCTGAATGTACAATAACATCCACATATTGTATACCAAAGCTATCCAGTGTTCGTAAGCATGCCCATACATTAGATGGATTTGATGGATTCTCAAAGAGGAATCGAGTATGACGAGTTCGTTGATTTAATACTTCATTGATACGCTCAAGCCGTCGTTCTTGGATGTATGGTGTAAGTATATCAATGGACTTTTGTACTAATTCAGGACCAAGTGAAAGTAATTCAGACTGTGTCTTGAGTGATTGTTTTGATGTATTGTCATCTAACTTTGATTCCGATTGAAGATATGTTTGGTATGTGATAGAGTCTGTAGATATAGTATTGAGTACACTCTCTGGTATCCCAGTCTCATCACTACTTGAACTACTGCCACCATCGTCATCAAATCGACTGTCCATCTTTGGACTCTCTCCAAAATCAAACTTCTCCCAGCTCAATCCATCTCCACCATTCTTCTCCTTTCGTAACTCCTCCTCGGCTTTTAGTCTCTTCCTATGTTTTCTTGTAGACCATTTTGCTCGTGGGTTAGTTTGCCAAGCTTGTTGTGTAGTATTATTATCTGTATCATCGGTAGAAGACGAAGCGGTACCACCATTGTTTATCACTGAATCTGAACTGCTATATAGTCTACTTGGTATTCTATATACTGAAGAGGATTGCAATGATGTAGTTGATGGCACATAAAAAAGTTGTCGTCGGAGAGATGTTGCAGAAGTTGTGCATCTAAATGAAGTTACTGTATTCTTTGACAACGATGATATTATGATGGAGAGCATACTAATATAATACATGGCTACTGATTCTATCAGATCAGATTGATAGGTACACACAATGATATGGCGGCAGGAGGGTGGCCGAAGGTGGTTGGTGAGAGTAGTATATAGTGAGTATTTAGGAGCCTAGGAAGGAATAAATGGCGAGTCAACCGTCGTCAACCGTCAACCAATCAACCCATCAATAAATTGATAGATTGGTTCGAGATTCGCAAGATAGAGTTGGGAGAGTTATCGTAGAGTAGCGGCAGCAGCAAATAGGAGAGAAGAATATATTAAAATTGTTAAAGAGAGAGAGAGAACGGTACCATATCATCAGAAGAAAAAATAGCGATAGATAAGAAGGAAGCTAAAAACAATTATACAGTGAATACTAAGTACTAACAAAGACTACCATAACACACATCAAAGCAAATTTATACATCAAATGAGCTCTGCATCGGCCTCCCATCGACGTAATGCTCGTCTACGTCGTGAATATCTCTACCGTAAGTCATTAACAACATCGGAATCATCAACATATGAAGCCAAGCGTCGTATCCGAGATGCATTATCTCAAGGGAAATCACTCCCGACTGAACTACGTGCATCATATGATAAATTAAAAAGTGAAATTGATCACGAGGATAGTAAACATGAAACGAATACATCACATGTTGATGATGAGTATGGTGATGCTGGTTGGTCAGGTAAGAAGTTGTTTTGTTGATAAACTATAGACTTTTCTATATGCCAGAATGCTCACATAAATATGTTCATATAAAATCTAAATCAGATCCTCGTGTTTGTGTAACAACATCAAGATCACCATCAAGTCGATTGAAACAATTTAGTAAAGAAATGAAGGTAATGATACCAAACTCAATACGTATTAATCGTGGTACACATCGTGTTGATGAATTAGTTGAGGTATGCAAAACATCGGACTTTACTGATTTAGTTGTATTGCAAGAAACTAGAGGAGAGCCCGACGGATTAATTATATGTCATTTACCTTTGGGTCCGACTGCGTACTTTACATTAAATGGGGCAGTATTACGTCATGATTTGGAAGGCGGTGCTGCTCCCATGTCAGAGGCTTATCCACATATTATATTAAACAACTTAACAACAGAGTTAGGTAAACGAGTTGGAAATATATTGAAATGTATCTTCCCAATACCCAAACCGGATACACGACGAATTGTTACCTTTAGTAATGATAATGATCATATATCATTCCGACATCATGTATATTCAAAAGAGAATGGTAATACAACTGATAAGGTATCATTATATGAAGTTGGGCCGAGGTTTGAAATGAGATTATATCAAATTAAATTGGGTACATTGGAAATGAAGGATGCTGAGAATGAGTATGTATTAAAGCCATACATGAATACTGCCCATAAGAGAACTGTTTTGTGAAAGTGAGAGATAGACGGGTGGGTAATAATAGCGGATGGTTAGTTCACTTATTTATTATCAACTCTTTTGGAGTATGAGTGAGTAGAAAGAAGAGGACCAGTAGCTGCAAAGATAACATAGAACTAGTCTACCAACCTTATTTAACCCATACGAGCAACGTAGAATGACTAACTTGTTGCATCCGTACACATAAATTATAGGAGTAACCTTCACTGCAAAAGACCGAGTATAGAACAGCAACCAGCAGGATAAGAGAAGTAATAAACTATCATAGCGTACGTTGTTCGCCATTCCTCTAGTCATGAATAAGAGAGGTGCGGCACACTTGATTGATTAATGAATAAGAGAGGTCGGTCTCTCCTGCTTGGCTTTGATGTAAATGACTGTTCCATCGCCATTTGTTTCACGAGTCATTGATAAAACTATATTTCTCGTTCAGTAGCTATGCTCTAATTATATGCATATTAACAATTTATGTAAAGTAACTTGTCCAAGAAGGGGTGCACTTTCCAAGTCGCTCCTTCCTCATCTTGTTAGTACTGTGTTTGGAGTGGCCGTCCTTATTCTCAATCTTGCATATATACTTAAGCAGAGTAATCAATTCTGCTTTGTCGAGACGATTGATATTACTCTCTAGTTCATTGACATACTTCTGATAGACAAGGATTGCTTTATCCTTGAGTTCAGCCAGTTCCTTCTGCTTCGCCTGTAGAAGGAGATTGGCGATGTTATCTTGCAAACGTCGCTTCTCTTTCTCTGCCCGCTCTTCCTTTGCACGCTTCTCTCTCTCCTCAGCATCCATACGGGCGGAAACTTCTGCCTGCCTAGCCTCCTTCTCTTGCCTCACCTTAAAAGCCGTGTCTATATGAGCTATCTCTTCTTCTGTTAACTGTTGCATCTTCCTCTCCTTCTTCTCTTGCTTCTTCCTCTCCTCCTCTAGCTTCTTTCTCTTCTTAGACCCCACCAGCTTCTTTTCTTCTTCTGTTAGTGGTACCTTACCTTCAGCTTCTTGAATCTCGAGCTTTTGTACGAGCATCTCCTCCTGCTCCTTCTTTCTCTTCTTCTCGAGCTTCTTCCTCTCCTCCTCTAGCTTCTTTCTCTTCTTAGACCCCACCAGCTTCTTTTCTTCTTCTGTTAGTGGTACCTTACCTTCAGCTTCTTGAATCTCGAGCTTTTGTACGAGCATCTCCTCCTGCTCCTTCTTTCTCTTCTTCTCGAGCTTCTTCTGATGTTCACGCTTGATAACCTCGTCCACACGCTTTGTCTCTTGTTCCAATTTCTCAATGATATCATGTTCAACTACCTGTGGAATTGTTTTTGTTTCAGTAAAAGTACCTTTGATATTAGTTCGGGTAGTTGTTACTATTTCCAAAGGAAGTAATGACTTATTTGATGTGGGGACTAATATATAAGAGCCGTCGGGTTGTTTCTCTTTCTTGAAAGGGAATCTTGGCATACCCATATCAATGAAGTCTTGTACACGGATCGGGTGGTTACACCAATCAATCAAATTATGAGACATGGTATTGGTGAGAATTATAACTAATACTTCTCGGAAGGCGACATCCCTGAATACATCATATGATTCCCATGAAGTTTGCCAAATATCACCGATGTTATATAACTTTCGTGTTGGATATATAACGGAATTGTATTTCACATTTGATCGGGCAGTAGTATGTTGTGCATCAAATGCAACATATATTCTCCTTGTAATTTCATCACGGGTAATGAAATCTTCCGCTCCGTGCAAATGAAGTACTAATGCCATTAACAATTCATATTGTAACATACTCTTACGTGAGGCATCTCCTTTTCCGTTGATAATCTTAGTAAATGTTTTGATATGATGTTGTGCTCTGCATGGTGGTGCTAAATGTCTTTCCTGATTATCAAATTGTTCTTTGTTGTATTGGGAAGGGTTTACCATTTGGGTGGGTTGGTTTGTTGTACGACTTGTTTGCCAATATCTTCTCTTTGCTTCTTCATCTTCCTCATTCTCATGATCCGGCTCAAGATTGAAACCACCTTTGAACTTGGCATCAATCCCTTTGCAAAACTGACTATTCTTTTTACAACTTGTACCCTCTCGGAGATGCTCGAGTAGCCATGCCACGTAATGTTTATGTTTATGTTCGGCGGCCCACTTCTTATCTACTAACTGCCAATTCTCTAAACACCACAACACTTGTTCCCTTTGATAACTCCCAACTGACTTTACTATTTCAAGGATATATTTCATGTGTTCATTATCTTCCAACCATTTATCAAACTCGTTCAAAAAGTCTTCTAATGATTCTGGGAACTTGTTGACCATATCATCATTGATTTTACTTCCTCTATTGTCTTTCTTATTGTGCTTCATTCTTGTCTGTGGAGTACGGAAGGTCATGTTCACAAGATTGTTTATAATGTTGATTTTGTCGATATTATCAATACCTGGTCGGTCCAACTCTTTGAGAGCAACCAACTGATATACAGTGAGTGGCACATGTTTAATTGTTGGTAATTTCCTAAGCCGACTATAACTAACCGGAAGGGATTGCCTTGCTACATTGCAAGGAATATCAGTCCCTACATCTAAATTGATGGTTATAGTTTTTGACGACCCTTTGTAAACGGTATTGCAATTAAAAACCTTGGCAGTATTGATATAATCAAATAATTTTAATGCACCAGAGTCGTTAATAACGTTTGCAAAAGATATGACAGGTTCAGGTGCACCAACTTCGGCATCGGTGGCCATCGCCGCCGACGATGCTGACGATATAGAACTGGTATTATCCGGTATAGATGCAACATTTTCAACATTCTCAGCGTTTGTATTATCATCGGACAGTGTTATACGTTTTATTAATTCTACGAGATGATCCCTTTGTAAACTAAGATTACGTAATAAAGGATTTGCAAATGAAACTGTGGTGTATGTTGATACTACGGATGCTTCTGGTACTGCCACCGCCGGCCTATTAGGCACCGAAGGTTGCTCTTGTGATTCGTCTAACCCAAATTCTTCAACTACATCAATTGGGAAGCCTTGAATGTGATCCATATTGACGTCTGTTCTCTGGTAAGTGGCTATTGTCTTTTTGTGTAACAAGAAATACTAAGACAAAAGCCTAAAATCCTTAGAACACTATAGGCTTCAAAATTAAGTATAAATTTGTAGATAAAATCTTCTTTTGCACGAGGTTTTATTTTTGTCGAGCTAGTAATTTGTTACATATTACAAAGGATTACTACCTAAGAGATTGTTGTTTGTTACATGGTGGACACATCTTTTGGTATCTTTTAGCGTTTGATTGCCAAATAGGATACCCTGGTTCACTTTTACTTGATTCACTGAATGACCTTGTGGTCATTGATCTAAAAAAATCTTCACACGATAACAAACCTATCTCATCCATTGGTCATATCCTCAAAAACAGAACAGTATTGCAATTCCAATTATTGCAATTGATTGATTGCGCCAACGACCACAAAAGACGACGCAAAACAACACACATCAAACAATCTATCATCTACGATCACAATAACATCGAAAGACTTTACATTGAAATACAAAACAATCAGTAAAAGGTAAGTAGTGGTTACTATCTCGTGATATCGTCGTTCTGCATTACATTGCACTAACAGAACCATCATACCGTCTCTCTATATCTCTCGACGTATCGTCATGACTTTGACTTTGACGCTCGTTGTTCAAATGTTATGTCGTTTTATCACCACGATGAACTATACTGAACCGCCACCACCACCGCCGCCGCCGCCCACTTATACCCACTTGCTGTCGGCTACACGGCACTTATTCTCGGCGTCGGCAACCTCTCTTGTATCGAACTATACATCTCTCATTACATCCTATGCGACACACTCCTCCAATTTCCACGATCATCTAATAAATATATAGAAATGGTATCGCCAAAGAAGAAAAACATTGCCATGGTATGTGGTACAGTACTTGCTATATTCGTTGCAAGTGCTGTATATATCAACCATGGTAAACAAGAGAACAAGAACTTGACAACAAGTAGCGGGGGTTTACGATTTTCAAGAGCCCTACAAGAAGTAGTTGTACCACCATTATCATGGTTAGGTATGGAGAAAGAGGACGAGATTAAGTCCGATGATCATCATCAGGAGGATGATATTGCTCTTCATAAGTCCCTCAGGAATCTCGGGAGGTGGAAGAAGATGAGGGAGGAGAAGAAGAAGGCTAAGGATACCACCGAGGCCGTAGTCGTAGTCGTACAATCCGAAGCCGTAGAATCCACCGTAGCCGAAGCCGAAGCATTAGTAGAACCGTCTACTACAGTGGAGGCTAATACGGAGGAGGTTAGTTTGATTTTACTTTATGTGTCGAGAGTGTAACGTATTTCTTTTTCTACACTAACATACCCCCCTTGTGTTCTAAAAACATATGACAGGCTCGTCAATCACCATGGGGCCAAACCAAGAAACAAGAAGAAGATGATCCTGCTGCCAGCAACATTGCCTCCGCTTCATCCCTTACATCGCTTTGTCTATGTGGTGAATGCGATGATACTAGTGGAGAGTGTAGCAGCGGCAGTGCCAGTAACCCTCCTGTTTCGTGGACTTCTGGTGGAGCTAAACCTCAATCGCTAACCATCGAGTGGATTGGTTCTGGTCCTGCTCCAAACGATATCGATGTCAGATTCAAGAAGAAGTCCATCGGCATTCAACAAGTCTTTGGAACTAATGGCACATACTTCTTCGAAAAACCCGATTCATGTAAAGGTTGTAATAACCTCTACATTTCGGACAGCAATACTACCATTATTGCCACTCTTCACATCTCTTGCTCCAATACTCTCTATGTCGGTCAAGAGTTTGGTTTCGGTAGTGCATCTGGCAAT
>Ga0214479_100074_pt1 | contig 58942 bp, 42 predicted proteins | sample M1_20Mar14CPVII9_5_FD_165054 | JGI IMG/M metagenome (GOLD analysis project Ga0214479, IMG submission 165054) | Marine eukaryotic communities from Monterey Bay, California, United States - M1_20Mar14CPVII9sort6BwellE14 | ecosystem: Environmental > Aquatic > Marine > Unclassified | place: USA... | reverse complement strand
TTTAACAACACGTAATAATCGTTTCGCATCATTAACAGCAGCATCAGCCGCTGCTCCTGGTGTTGTTGATACAAGATTTGTCTTGTCAGGTGGTAATTTATTACAGCAGGCAAGAGACATTGGGAACCTGGTTCATAGGTCGGATTCTACAGTGAGGAAAGAGAAGAAATTACCTCTTGTTGATCGTTTTGCATATTCATATGAAAATGAACATGGTGAAGAGAAGACAGTTCTTTACACCTCAATTTCTGGACAAGATATTACGGACAGTTTGAAGGATGATACTACATTATTGAATAATGAGGAAACAATGGCTATGTTGTTGGGTATTGAAGATAAATCACCAACTGCGCTACACAAATTTCTTGAACGCAATGGTGGTCGGCCAGAGGAGGATAGGAGAGGCCGTGGTGGTGGTAAGAAAGGAAGTAATAATGCCTCTTCTGCCACAAAACGCCATTGGAGATTTGGTGATAGTAGGAGGCGACTGGCTGGTCTACTAGTGACGCACGAGCCTGGTGTTTATCATCCAGTTCATGGTATTGGATGGGTGGATGAGGAGAGATTGCCATTTGAAAAATTCTTACGTGCCCATGCCAACGAGAAGGTAGCTGCTCCACATTGGTCCGGATTATCCAATCTTCTATTAGATGTCAATGATTGGGGTCGTCTCCTTGAAGTAGTTGGTAAGCGGTTGGCAGGGGATTTGAACAACAATCCAACATCCCCCGATACATTAATGTTCCTTACGGCTTATAATGTATGTGCTACTGCAGTCCGAACATTGGACTCAAGAGTACAACTTGAGGTTTTGAAGACAACTTTAGCTACTGCACTATCTACTGCAGGTGGTATTGGTCAAGTGGTACACAGTTTAGTAACTTCCTCGAAGGATCTACAGAAACTTGAATGGGAAGAGACTGCCCGTAAGGCTTTGGGAACACTTCCAAGTACTTACTATCAAACAAACGTGATGTTGGCATCGCCAGGAGCTGGAAGTACCAAGAGTGCCTTCTATGCTAACCCAAAGAGTTCATGGCCACTTCTAAAAATGGTAATGCAGGCAGTTTCACGTGTATTGAATACATGTGGCATGTTTGACAAGAAGAAAACGGTTGAAATTAGGGACATTGTGATTGGCATTTGTAAGTACATGTTATATCATGCTATGTTATGATCATTCAAATGAATATACTTTCTAACATCCAACTTCCCAACTAGTGAATGAGGCTAAACGCTTACGTACAGAAAACATAGTGAAGATGATTGCAGCAAAGATTAGCTATGAGCTACCATCTGATGTAGAAGAGAACATCGTACAGTTTCTAGTGTAGATCGATTGAGGGTATACAAACCAGTTTTGATAATGTAGTATCGATAAACTAGCAAGATATGTAAGGAAGGAAGTACCCTTGTTGGTAGTATGTTTATTTTGGCCCCAATAAATGTGTTATACGGATATCAACGTCAGAAGTTAGCCATTGCATGGCGCAAGTGGCTGACTGGACGTGTATTACGGTTGTACTTTTCAAATAAGGTGAGTTGAGATGGTATATGTTGTGAGGTTTATGTATATTATTTGTATCTCATGCTATCTTTGATTAGGTTTACTATGCTCTTGAGAGACAATCGGGAGTATCAAAATCAGTAGATGACAATGGGCCAATAGATTACAATGATCAAACAAAGGAGGTTGACAATCCCGATCAACGTATATCAGAAGATATTAGGAGTTTCACTGAATTCAGTTTGAGCTTCTTTTTGACACTTGTTACTTCTATCATTGATCTGGTGGCTTTCAGCTTCATCTTGTTCTCAATTATGCCACAACTATTCATTGCAATCTTTTTATTTGCATCTATCGGCACCTTTTTGACTGTTTGGTAAGTAGTAACATTCACTTATCAATCTTATCATTTCACTTACTCACTAACCTATTCATAAAGTATTGGAAAAGTTCTTATCCGATTGAACTACGAATCATTACAAAAGGAAGCCGACTTTCGTTTCAGTCTGGTACGAGTAAGAGAAAATGCAGAGTCTATAGCCTTCTATGCAGGTGAAAATGTAGAGGAGAGAGAAACTGACCGTAGATTTGAGAATGTCATCGACAATATGATTTTGATCAATGTTGCACAAAGGAATCTTGACTTCCTAACAACCGGATACAACTACTTGACTTGGGTATTGCCGATTATCGTCGTTGCACCTGAATATTTCAATGGCAATGTAGAATTGGGCGTTATTAGTCAAGCAAGTAGTGCCTTTGGGCATATCCTTGATGATTTGTCAATTGTGGTCAACTCGTTTACAGATGTTAGTAAGTTTTCAGCCGGTATAGATCGTTTATACAGCTTTATGAGTGCAATATTAGCCCTTGATCCAGAGAGGAGATCAATGGGCTCGTTATTGTGTGTACCTGTTGCAGAAGACAACACAAAAACATCACGCCCAAAAGATGAGCAGATGATGTCATCGAAGGATGCTATTCAGATCAATGAGTTTGACTCTTTGCTTCCAACAGCTTCTGTGTCTCAACCATCCGTAATACTGGCTATTAATCGACTTTGTCTAGCTACTCCTGATAACAAAAGGATGTTAGTTGAAGATCTTAACCTATCACTACTCAGTGGAACTAATTTGTTGATTGTCGGTGCATCCGGTAGTGGTAAAAGTTCACTGTTACGAGCAATAGCAGGGCTATGGAACACCGGGAGTGGTAGTATAAGTCGTCCTACATCAGAACATGTCTACTTCCTACCACAAAGACCCTACTGCCCCCCTGGTTCGTTGAGAGAACAATTGTTATATCCTTCCACAGATCACAGAGATGATCACTTTGCTCTCACTGGTATTGACGGAAGTGAACATCGCCCTGACGGTGGACCATCTCCCAACAATCAAAGACGTCTAATGTGGAAGGATTGGAGTGATGATGACTTGCTTGATGTGCTGAAGAAAGTCGACTTGCCATTTTTGGCTAGTAGATCTGGAGATGGTAATCCACATCGCGGACTTAACGCTGTGTTGGATTGGTCAAATACGTTGTCTCTTGGAGAACAACAACGACTCGCATTTGGTAGGTTACTCATTAATCGACCGAAACTTGTTGTCCTGGATGAAAGTACATCAGCACTAGACGTAGTGGCAGAAGAGAAGATGTACAAGCTATTGAAGGATATCTCTTCTAGTAGTGACACAACAAAAGGTGGAGGATTGACATTTGTTTCAGTGGGTCACAGACCTACTCTACTAGCTCACCATGACATTAAGTTATCATTGAGAGAGGGTGCTGGATATATTACAGAGATACCCCAGAGTGCACAGCAAGGTTTGGTTGATGAAGGCTTCATCTTAAGCTAATGTACAGTGTTAATGATTACCACATTACATAATCTCAAGCTTTATTTGATGCTTTCTTCTTTTCACATGATGCGCAATTCACACACAGGCAAGGGTCACACTTACATCCACCACCCCACTCACTATTACATCCCGGAAAGCTAGTTCGTCTTGAAACCTTTTCAGGAGGTGGGTTCCCATGTTCTTCACAAGGATAACAGTTGCATGTCTCAGGTGGACATGCACATGGCTCGTTATTCATCATCGACTCGCATTGAACTGCTATATCATACTGTTCCCCACTTGATGTTTTGAATCCAATCTCTTCAAGACCTAGCTCACCGCCTCGTGTATCACGGCCATATTTCTTTGAGTTGAAGATTGGAGGTTGATAACTATTCAATGAGAGTGAAGATGTTAGCACAGACACTGACGACAACGCCATTGCAAATGCAGCCACATATGGTGGTAGAGCTTTGTGAGTAATTGGATAGAAGACTCCGGCAGCAACTGGTATGCCAATTGAGTTATACCCCAAAGCCCAGAGAAGATTTAACTTGATTCTAAAGTAGATCGTCTTGGCTAGGTCGATGGCAACCAAGAGGTCGGTAAGTTTGGAGTTGACCAAGACTATTCCAGCAGCTTCATGTGCGATTTGAGTTCCACTTCCGATGGCAATACCAACATCGGCCTCAGCTAACGCAGGACTATCATTAACTCCATCGCCCACCATTGCCACATGCTCGCCTTCGAAACGAAGTCTTTTGATATACTCAATCTTTTCTGATGGTAGTACGTCTGCTATAACATTTGTTGGTGGTATTCCAATATCGTTCGCCACAGCTTTTGCTGTTCTAAAGTTATCACCCGTTAACATGTGAACCTTGATGTTAAACACATGTTGCAACACATTGACCGTGAGCGCTGCTTCATCTTTAGCATGATCCATGATACCGATCACTGCTTCACTGCGGCCATTGATTGAAACACAAACAGCTGTCTGTCCCTTATTCTCAAGGTATTCCATCGCATCCTCAGTGCCAGGGGTAACATTGATATCATTTGCTTTCAAGCAACGTCGATTACCAATATGTACTGTTACATTGTCATCAACAGTGCACTTGACACCCTTACCGACCTCTGCTTCAAAGTTACCAACGATTGTAAGAGGATGAGACTGGCCTTCTCCAATGCCCAAGTCTCGAGCTTTTGACAGAATTGCTTTGGCTATTGGGTGCTCACTACTCTGCTCTGCACAAGCGGAGTAGTACATTACTTTCTCAATTGCTCGTTCACGAGCGTCAAGCACAATCTTGAGTTTATCGTCATCACTACTAAGGCAGCAACTTGATTTCTTAGTCACTGCAGCCCCAATATCTTCTTGTGATTGACGAGCCAAGCGATCTGATAGTAATAGTATATCTTTTACTGCCATTTCACCTCGAGTTAATGTCTGATAGTTGAAGTGAGCATATTGTGAGTCTCAATTCAATACAATTCAATATGATCAATCGATGCAAACACATTCTATTCATACTCACTCCTGTTTTATCAAACACGACACATGTGATATCCTTTGACAGTTCTAAGGGTTCTCCTCCACGGATTAGAATTCCTAGACGAGCTCCTAGGCCCGTTCCTACCATGACAGCAGTCGGAGTAGCTGACATAGATGATATGAAAATATGGATATTATGAGTCATCTGTAGAACAGCACGAACAGCACATTCATCAACTCAGACTTACCTAATCCTAGAGCACACGGGCATGCAATAACCAGAACAGATATGGAGAACAATATTGGTAGAGTCCAATCATTGAAACCTTGATCGTGGTAGGGCCAGTCTTCTTTTATACAATCTAATATACTTGAGTTCAGCAGTATTGCCCAAACTATATATGTTGTGATTGAAATAGAAATAACAACCGGTGTGAATACCGATGCAATGCGATCTGCCACCTCTTGTATAGCTGCCTTTGATGATTGAGCCGTTTCTACCAATCGTATAACTTGGGCTAAGGCTGTATCTTCTCCTACTTCTTCAACAATAATTTGAAGAGCTCCATTCATGTTGATCGTGCCACCAATTAGTTTGCTTCCCTCACTTTTGTACACAGGTAAACTTTCTCCAGTAAGCATGGACTCATCACAAGACGATGAACCTGATTTGACAACTCCATCTGTTGGTATCTTTTCTCCAGGCCGTACTAGGAGAATATCTCCTCTTTGTAATAGTGTCAGCGGAATGATTCGTTCAGTGACTGTCGTTGCTTTGCCTGATGTAGAATCTATCGTTCCAATCAATGTTGCAGAATCTGGTGCCATTTCAGCCAACGCCGATACTGCTTTTGATGTTCGTGACTTGGCATTTGCTTCTAGATACTTCCCCAACAATACAAACGAAATCAATAATGAAGAGCTTTCAAATGATTGCATCAACCGTGGTCTACCACTACCCATATTCACTGCATTATACAGTACTGCTGATACTGAATAGAAGTATGCAGCAGTAGTTCCCATGGCAATAAGAAAAGACATGCCAAGTTTACCAGACTTGATCGAATGCCGTGATTCTCGATAGAATCGTGCACCTGATATAAACTGTACAGGTGTCGCCAATATCCATGTCCATAGCTCTTCTCTAGATATACCAAATACTGTAATAGTCTCAAAGTAAGATGCCGTAATTGGTGGTACCTTTGACAATATCATTGATATCATAAATACTGGTAATGCAAATATAATTGAAAAGTAGAATTGATTTCTCCAACCTACTATCTCCTTTTGTCGTCGTGTATCTATTGACTTTTGTTTCAATTGATAATTCAATGCATCCCATGCTTCGACCTTTTGTTTGGTATGAGATTCTATATTGTCTACTATTGTTCGTACTCCTGTAATGTCTTCATTGTATGTAACTTCTAATGTACCTCCATTAGTTGTATTGTTTGTTGTTTCAACTGGATCATAGCCAGAAGAAGATGAGTTGCTCATCAATCTAGATTTCATATTTGTACATATAGATCTCAAAGATTGTGTCATAGCCTGACAATAGTTCATATTTGAAGATGCATCATCATCTTTTGTCATGTTGCGATTCGAATACTGCACATCAACTATACCGGCACAGTTCTGTAGATATTCATATGCAACTTCAAGATCTGTATCCAAAGATATGTACAACATCTTAGTCTTTTTACTCTTTCTTTCTCCATTCTCAGTATTCACTTGCAATTCATTGTCATTTTGCATCTCTTGTTTAGAAGTTAATGTAGCACCGAATCCAATCTCCTCAATTGCATCAGTAATAACATTCTCATTCATTTGACTATCATTTTCATATTGGACAGTTAATGTTGCATCAGGCAACAGTCTTACATCTATCGAGTTGGTGTCTATTCCTTTACTTTCAGCAGATGCTAATGATTTGACTGCCTGTTTAACAGCATTTGAACATGTTGCACAAGTCAAACCTTCTAATGCAAATGTAGCTTCGATCATAGTTGGTTGTGTTTGTGATTGTGTTGTTCCATATGATTTCGTATCTTTTTCATTATTGATATTAGACGATTCTCCTTCTTCTTTTGCACCATCTTGATGATATAAACCCTCATCAAAGGTACGACGTATCAATACACTTGCATCAAATCCAACATCTTCAATTTCAGTAACAATCTCATTAACTGAAATACGTTCATGATATATGATTGTTGCGCATTCCCCTATTAAATCGACAGAGCAGCGTAATACACCTGGTAATGATTGTATTGTGGTTGTTACTGTGGATGAACATGATGTACAGGACATACCACCGATTGATAGGACTGCTTCTGATAACATTATTTAGTTGATTGTTTGTATATACTATATCGAATTTTAGCGCTATGACTATGAGTTTAGTTTATGTTTGATAAAAATAGTTTATTGTACCGTATAATGATTTAATTGTTTATTGCCATAAGTAGAGATATCTCTGTGCCTGTTAGAAGAATTGTCTTGCCACTGCAATGAAGACCTCTTGAGTTTATTTGAGCTCATAAATCAAGCATCTTTTAACTCACAACTCTCATAGTAGCTAGGGAAAGCGTTGGGGTATTGATATTTCGATTGAAATCTTCTTTTGACAAGACCCCATGATTTATTATTACTCATGTGTGTCTACTACTACTACTACTATCTCTCAGTCTTCTACGGTTGCTCTCTATAGAGACGTGCACATCATCATATATAAAAGAAAACAGTGAAATATCATATAAAGCTCATAATTCATCAGAAAGAAGAGTTTGGAATTACTGAGATAGAACAGAGCAATCAAAATCCCAAATATTTCACCTCTCTAGAAAGATAAAAGAGGTATAAGAGAATAAAGAACACAGATATCAACTATGTCAAATCAATCAACAACTAACCTTCAGAATAATGCAGTAGAGCTCTCGACATGTCAGATATGTGGCCATAATGTACCAACTGCAAATTTGATATTACACGAGGCTAATTGCAATAGATCATCGACTACATCATCACGATCGACCGAAGAACTGCAACAACAACAATCATCACTATGGCAGAACATGAATAGAACTACTCAGATACAACAACAGCAAATAGACGAAGTAGAAACTGTTCTTCAAACATCACAGAACAGAAATATAGGGCAGCAGATACCAAGTACAAGTGATACAAGTAATAATATGAATATGAACACATCTTATGCATCATCTACTGTGAACACTGAACATGACAATACACAGCAAGCAACTAGTAATGCAAATAACAACAATATACAACAAGCAACTAGTACTGCAACTGCAAACAATCAACATGATACTATCCAGTTATCTGAAACCCAATGGCAATGTACAAGATGTACTTTAATCAATGAACAAAGTGACTCAAATTGTGCTGTATGTTTGGCACCCAGAGATAGTAATTCCACATCTACCACAACAGTTCGTCCACCCGATCAAAGTATAAACCAACGTCTAGTGGGCAATAACAACAACACTAGTGAAGAAGTTGTAGACAATGGATGGGTTAATGTAACATACAATCCACAACTCCAACAAAATAATAATAGAACAAATAATAATGGTTGGGTACAGCAGAATACTGGAAGAATTGGTAGAATACTCAATGGATTTGTTAATGGTGCTGTGGTTGGCTCATTCTTTGCCGGAGCGAGTGGTATCATCGTTGGGGGTATTGCAGGCGCCGTTGGCGGAGCTTTAGTAGATCGAACAAACAATAGAGAAGATGCTGAAACTCGAAACACTCATAATGTAGCCAATATGCTAGCAACTGACAATGGAGGTTTGCAAAGGAATACAATGCGTGTACATCGCAGTTCCAACTATGTTACTGCAGTCAGTCGAGATCGTAATGGAAGAAATCGTATAATACGAGTCCGATATGGCGGTAGCAATCCACGTCGTCTTCAATCCAATGTAGCACATTCTGATCTTGAACGATCATTATTAGAAGTATTGGTGACAATGAGTAATTCACGAGACTTTGGTGGTGCGAATAGGAGTAATATTATATTACAACCAGAGCAATCATTTGAAGAGTTGATACAGCAATTTGGTATGGGAACAGAAAATAGAGGAGCAAGTCAAGAAGTTATTGATTCGTATCCAGTTGAGGTTGTTCGTCGTAAAGAAGAGGAAGAGATGGATATAGATATAGAAAGTGAGAGTGAAAGTATTGAAGATGGTAGTGATATGAATATGGAAGAAACAAATGACAATGAAGACTTAATATCATTGAATAAAGCAATAGAAATTGAAGCCGAAACATCCGACCTTGGTACCTGTGGCATTTGCCTTGAAGATTATAATGAAGGAGATACGAGGAAGACATTATCATGCGAACCAATGGCACATTCTTTTCACAGCGAATGTATTGATAAGTGGTTGAAACAAGTTGCATCCTGTCCTACCTGTAAGCATGATGTTAGCTTGCAAACATAGGGCATATATAAATGTCGAAGAAGTACATTGAGGGCGATCAACTTGGGTTGAAATACTTAAAGACAACTCATCTTAACTTAAAATAGCATGAGTCTGAGCATCTCCTAAGACAACTATAAGATACTGTTCACCTCATATTCATAATGTTGGAGGGAACAACTCATACCAAGTTTGGTTAGCTTCTTGACAAGCCTCGGCAAAGGTTCTTGTACCATTTTGAAGAGGCTCAGGATATCCAAACTGCTGTACACATCTACATGCAACAGGTCGATTGCCGCTTCCACAACGATAATTGATCTCGCACACACTCCTCCACATACTGTGGCATCCAAAGAGATCATTCACAGGTGCAATGCAATTACCATTTTGAAACTGTTGCGCACGCCCTCCAATCCTCGCGATATAATCTCTTTCTGGGATGAAGTTGAATGTTTGTGCGTCCAGTTTATCCTTTTTAATAGGTGGATCGTAGGATAGTCTGGATAAAGTAGCACCTAATCCCGATATAGCAACAGCATATGCATTAGTTTGACCAGCAGTAATGATAGCAAGTCCTCCACCTAAACTCGCTCCAGTAATATGCATATCAGAAAAGTCTTTTCCGGAGTCTTCCCCATATCCATTCATCACATCATTCACAAACCTTGTAGTTGTTTTGTAGTATGAGACTTCATTGATAGATCTAGTGGTGATTTTGCTAACAATATTAATCAAATCAGGAATGATCGGGTCGAAGACCCAGCCAAACGGAGTTATCCACTTGACAAGTTGAGCTAATCCAGCAGCAGACCAAAGCTGCATGTTGGATATCCAGTCCATACTCGTCTCACTATTGAAGAAGAAAGTATCTTGTAAGATATGAAATATTGGTTAAGAAAACAGACCACTTCAATCAATAACTTACCTTCCCCGAATACTCATTACGGCATACCCAGGATACGACGGAAAACTAAACAACTTGAAATAAACTGGGCTTATGTCAGTTCCCGACTCCTCCCTATATTGTGATACAAACTCTTCCTCGTCAACAATCGTATCTTGACCAAACCACTCAGTCATGGTGTAATTTACAACACTAACCTTCTCATATGCAAGAGCCGACAGGAATGAATAGTCGCTTAAACTCGTTGCTTTGTCTCCAGGCTCAAACTCGAAACCCTTTGTTAGTTTACAAGTGGGATATGATAGTGTATTGTCAACACCGGCGTAGTAGAAATCGTCTACTAGAAGAATAGGCGGCCGCTCAACTCCTGTAGTGTTATAATCATACCGCTTGTCGGGTTCTATTGTGTCAGCGTTGTTGTTTGCTGATATGGTCAACAATAGCATGACAAAAAAGAATACGACATATATCCAAGTCCAAAACTTTCTTGAACTCTTATCAATCACTCGACTGATGACTTCACTGAGCCGATATTGTTGCCGGTGTGTCACCGTTTTGTCTCTAACATCTGTGATAGAGCCCAGTGTAGACAAAACATCCAGTGCAGAGAAGTATCGCCAAATAAATGTGAAGGTTGATAATAGAAGGAAGAGGATTGCTATAGGATAGTTCTTCTTCTCCAATAATGCAATGAATGGCCACAGAAAGAAGAAGACAATTTCAGTGAAGATCCGTGTATAGATATACCAAGTTGATGGCTTGGTGATACGATATGTCTCCCAAACAGAAAGTAAATTGGCCCCATCATCTTCTTCGTTACTATTATTTGAAGTTTCAACAATACTTTCATACATCTTGACTGTGTCGAGTCCATTCTTAATGATTGGAACAGCACAGCATAGTAACCCCAATATTGCAACGATGATATAGATTGCTACTCCCATTCCCAGCCAAACAAGACAACCCAGGATAAGAAGGATTACAACGATACTACTGGTCAAGGTACACAAGGCCGACCACTTGACTTGATCTCTCGTCAGTGCAGACGGGCCACTGGCGACGACTACCTGATGCCGATTATCTCCAGAACACCACATCTTCTGCATACTCCAGTTATTTTTTGTCATGTAAGGCACGATATCTCGAACCTCATCAGAAGTATAACATCGCGTAGGTTCGATATCTTTGAATAATTTAGTACGCACTAATAATGAAGTAATTCGACTGTATATCCCTCTACTAATCTCCAATGGTGCTTGTACATTTAGTCGACTGGAAGCAAGATCTTTCCCTTCCTTGGTATGATAATTATAACGTTCATCTCGTGTACCCGAATATCGCGCTGTCTGTGTAAATAGGATTGCTTTGTGAGCAATCGTTAATAGATATCTCAACTCTGAACTCATCAAATGAGCCTCTTTATCCTGTTTACATGTCGTCTTTCTCTGCTGCTTTACATTAGATGTGTCTACTGTAGACTCGTCTCCATCCACTTCATTGTTCAAGTAATAATGTTCAACTAACCAAAAACATGCCAACGCTTGCTTATAAGTAACGGCACACCCCCATACGGTAAATGTAATTGCAATACATATCGCCCATGATGCGGCAGTGAAACGCCATGGCTGTTCATTACCCGTCATCAAAGCAAATGCAAAGGTTAACATGGGTACAATTATGAAGACACACATGTAGTATATCTCAAAAAGAGTAGATCTGAAAAGTGCAGCGCCGTTATATGTGTCTACTACGAAGGCTGATCCCATTGCTATAATAATAAGTAAGAGAGAGAAATTGGGTTAGAAAATACATATCATATGCACACTGATCTCTTAAACACTCCACCATCAACTTACCCATTAAAGAAGAAAGGCCATGTAGCATGATAGGAAAACTTAATAGTGTACTAACAATACCAACCGTATCCAATGAACCAATAGATGTATACCCACCGTCGACGGGCAGCGCAATGAAAAGAAATAACAAAACTTGCAACGAAAAGACAAATAAAAATCCTAATAGTAGGATGGTTATTAATGTATATCCTATACGTAGGAATCGATTTGAGTATGATGTTGGTGATAAACGTTTAACAACTACTTTGTTCATAATATGTTTGTTATCATAATCACCATCACCTGTACTGACATGGGAGTTGTAGTTGTGTGTAGTTTCTTGCAATATAATTTGATCTTGATCTGTATCAATAACACGAAGTGTCGATCCACGGAAGTGCACAGTTGATGTTGGTATACGAAGTGTGAAGTGAGATTCAAATTCTACATCATTATCATTAGCTAGGTTTAGGGGATGATGCACCGAGTTGGTGTTTGTTGTTGCCCGAGTAGTTGATAAGGAAGATACTTCATCACCGCTAGTGGTATCATCAGCTTGAAGCAGTGGTGTTTCTATATCATTATTCATACTGAACTAGTTGAGTAGATCCGCCACGGCTCTACTCCATCATAATTAACAACTAATAACAAGTTGATTTAAGTTTAGAAGTAATGTTATGCCTTATCCATAGGTTGCTAAGAGCGAGTTGAGAGGAGTCTTGTTGATCGCTCCTTTATGTCATTTTTTGCGAATGAAGATACCGGTGGAAAACTTTGAAAAGTGAGCTCAACATCCTGATTGCACATGCGGGTTGAATGGTTCGAAAGTAAAGTAAACTGTATCGAGAATGAGCACATCATTATGCTGTCAATAAGATAACTTGATATATTACAACTTCAATTTGTGATGGGTTCGTGACATTGGGTATTGGCGAACACATACAAATATGAATTTATTATGTGTGCCGTCATCATGAGTCCTGCAATATGTAGTCTCTACCACACCCTATATGTATAGATGTTTCTACAATTTGTATTGCAGATTTCAGAGGCTAAAATAAACGTGACAGAAAGAAGAGAAGGAGCTCTGCAAAAAGACTATCCACTGTCGTGGGATACTCTCTAGAGAAGAAAGCTTAGTTATTAGTTAGTCATATAATAAAAATCACAAACAAAAGCATCTACCCTACCTAATGCAGCATCAAAAGCAAAAGGATTGCAGACCAAACAAAAGAGATCGACCACCCAGTGTGGGGATTGAACCCACGACCACACGATTAAGAGTCGTGCGCTCTACCGACTGAGCTAACTAGGCATTTTCACAAACATGACCACTCGTTTGTATATTTCCATAAAAGACACCCTTTTTTTACACTCTCATAAACTTTTGTCATTTTTTTTAATCAATCGTCATCAATAATTAATAGCATCATATACCTATTCTTCAATATATAACATCCATAAGTCATCAATAGCATCATATATTCTTCACTATACAACAATGAAGGTAACTGTGATTGGATTAGGTGCAATGGGAGGTGGTATGGCCCGTAGTCTTCTCAAAACTTCAGCTGTAAATGAGGTATCTGGGTATGATTTATCATCCGATATTGTAACTTCATTTTATAATGATGTCAAAGCTGTAGGGAAGGCAACTCCTACATTACCCTCTGAATTAACGCTAGGTACGTTTTAAATTATATAGGTAGTATGGCATCAAACATGTATATTTTGAGTTTCAAAGGTGCGGGATATGTTTGATGTTCTAATCTTGTATGTATCCCCTTACACCTACATCACACTACATACCATCAGATAACTTTGTTAGTAAAACTACTAATGTAGTATTAATTGTATTGGTAAATGAGGCACAGTGTACATCGGTATGTTTTGGTGGCAAAGATGATGTCAATCTACTATCTATACTAAGTGAAGGATCATGTGTTATTGTATCATCCACAGTATCAGCAGCTTTTAGTAAATCTGCTGCAGAAAAGTTTGCATGTAAGAATATACAATTCTGTGACTGTCCCATAAGTGGAGGTGCAGTCAGAGCAAATAACGGAAAGATTACAATAATGGCATCAGGTGATCAAAAGGCTTTGGACTATGTAGATCCATTATTGCAAGCTATGGGCAAAAAGGAGGATATACATATAATTAAAGGAGGTGTAGGTATGGGGAGTACAGTAAAGATGGTACATCAATTATTAGCAGGTGTTCATATTGTAGTAGCTGCTGAGGCGTTGGCACTAGCTGCCAAAGCAGGAAAGTATTGAACTTAGTTTTTGTCTTATTTATATTTGATTGTCTTTGCAAACACATGTACTAACATAAGTTGCAATCGCTTCTCTTCATGATCTATAAAACACGCATCTTCTAGGATTGGATGTAAACCAAATGTATGATATTGTAAAAGGTGCAGCCGGTAATTCTTGGATGTTTAGCGACAGAGGACGACGGATGATTGATACGCCAGATAAAGTTATGTCTGCTCTGAATATATTCATAAAGGATATGGATATAGTGTACTCAGAATCAAAGCGACTAAATTGTCCGACTCCTCTAGCATCAGCAGCTCTACAACAATTCATATGTGGTGAAAGTTTGGGATTCGGAAGAGAGGATGATTCTAGTGTTGTAAAAGTGTATGAAACATTAGCAGGTGTGTCTGTGAGTAGTAAAGCTAGCACCAAAGTTGCTAAAGAAGGCGATAATGTCGGAGAACTCTGGGTGCTACCTGATGGAACTACTGAAGAGATTCTTGAAGTTGGAGATGAAGAAAGGCACCATCTAGTACTGTCAAATGAGTACACTAGAGTTCTCAAGGTGAAATTTCCGCCAGGTGATACAACATTTGCTCATCGTCATGCCGAAGATAGTTTATATTTCTTCCTCGTTGAAGGGGGAGTGGATATCGTCAATCATGTGAAAGGATCAGATCCGATGTGTGATTGCTGCGAATTTGGTGAAGTAAGATATGGTACACATAAGTGAGTGTTTCCTTTATGCATATGACATTTACTACTACTCAATTATACTAATACATTTCCTCATTTTTATCAATCAAAGATCCGATAAACCTCTTGTTCACAAGATAACCAACAAGAGTGAGAAGGAGCTGTATTGTATTGACGCGGAGGTTCTAAAATCTCCTCCGATTACATCGCCTCTTCCTCTTATTGCCGAGCATCACACAATGATTAAGGAGCGTGACAGATGTCGAGTCTACAAGCTATCATTAGAACCAGGGCAAACTGTCACTGTTAGTTATCCTTTCTTTTATCTTTCTATAGTGCTAAAGGGTTCAAAGATTAAGACAACTATTGGTGGCACGTCGCCTCACTCTATCACTTATGAAAAGTCTACTGTCCTTGGAAATGAATCATGGTGCACACCCACACTTGATGTTACCATTACTAATGTGGGCAGTAATACTTTCGAGCAGTTTATAGCTGAGTGGCGATAAATGTTAATGCTATCACCTTACGCTAAGATATAATACAAACTTTATCTTACAATGTATGACACATACACACATAGTTACAATTACTTGTTTCCCCTTTGACTTGCTAACTTTGCCTCAAGTTTTGCCTCAAACGATTGCTTTGAACTTTCCTTGCTGCTACTGCTAACTCCCTGTCCAGCACTACCTTCAAGCTTTCTTTGCAACCTCTCATCAAACTCAGATTTTGAAACACTAGGCGAACTACCCCGGCTTCCCTGCCTACTCTTCTCTGCGATACGGGCTTCAAAGCTATCTAACAACCGAGCTGAATCGGTAGACTTTAGAACACCAGGTGAAGTACTACGAGACCTAGCATTCTTCTCTAATCGTTGTTGTGTTCTATCAGGACCTGAACTAAGATCTTTCATTGTATTTCTTTCTTGAGCTTTGGCGAATACTTCATCAAATCTACTCTTCTTTCTATCTTGACTGTCCAATTTAGCTTGTATTTTGCTTTCAAACGAGTCCAACTGACTTGATCTCATGGAAGGTGAAGGGCTGCGAGGTTTGCTTCTGCCAGTACTTCCTTGGCTGCTCTTGGCAGCGATTCTTGCCTCGAAACTATCAATACATGACGTGGATGAAGATAGAGGAGCGGTTCGTCTACTTGACATGGACGAAGATGTTCCCGCGTCGCGACTCTTTCTCGCTATACGTTCCTCAAAACTGTCCGATGACGGCGATGATGATGCACTCATTCTTGATTTCTTATCTGCTTCTCTGCTCTTGGCAGCTATTCTTTCTTCAAAAGAATCCATACTAGTCATAGATGATGAAAGACGCGATGATGGTTTACTACGCCTTGGCGCTGAAGTAGTACTTTGGCTTAACTTCCTATTTAATCGTTCTTCATATGACATGCTGGGCGAAGAATCTCGAGATGCTGATCTCTTTCCTTCTTTCGTTTTGGCAGCAATACGTGCTTCATACGAATCCAGACTGTTCATAGAAGATGATAATGAAGTCCTAGGAGCCGAAGAACTTCTTCCTTCACTTAGCTTTTTGTTTAATCGTTCTTCATATGATGTGCCACTGGGTGATAAGCCACGAGATGCCGACTGTCTATTATTTTCTCGGCTCTTTGCCGCAATTCTCTCCTCAAAACTATCTAGACGTCTTGAGGATGGAGTTGATGATAATGATGGCCGAGGCGCAGAAGTACTACGAGTACTTTCACTTAGCTTCCTTTCAAGACGTTCCTCGTATGAAACCAGGGGTGATGAATCTCGAGACTTGGAAGCATTGCCCTCTCTACTCTTTGCAGCAATTCTCTCCTCAAAACTATTAAGACGTCTAGATGATGGTGATGATCTTGAAGAAGTCAAAGCATCTGGTCGAGATCTACTATTGGATTCTTCCCTACTCTTGCGAGCAATCTTTTCTTCAAAAGTATCAAGACGTCGAGACGAAGATGAATCGGATGAGCCACTTCCGTTGCTTAGTTTGCTTCTCAATCGTTGCTCATAAGACAATGTGTTCTTGGGTGAGGAATCACGTGAGCTGTTGCTTTCTTTCTGTTTGGCAGCAATACGCTTCTCAAGATCATCCAAATGCCTTGATGATTCGCTCGATGATGAGGCAAGTGTACCTCGACTTGGACGCCCTCTGTTAGCACTATCTTCACTCATTTTCGCCCGCAACCTATCCTCAAATGATGCCCGTGAGTTATTACTTTGCCTACTACTACTTCGACTATCACTTCGTTTGTCCTCATTCAGCTTGTTCTTCATGCGTTCATTGAAAGACAAGCCTGGTGATGGTGACCGCGATCTACTCATATCTTCTCCCTTACTCTTGGCTGCGATACGAGCCTCGAAGTTGTCAAGTTGCCGTGATGATGGTGAAGATGAAATGCCTCGCTGTGATGGGCTTGGTGATCTACCACTTAGACTACCCTCGCTCATTTTCCTTTGGAGTCGTTGTTCAAATGAGGATCCAGATCCCGAGCTCGACCTCCTCTTCAATTCATTGTCACTCTTTGATAATTTATTTTGCAACTTTTCTTCAAAAGAGGACGATCTTGATGCAGGACTTCTACCTCGTTGTGCACCATCCCTTCCGTTCAACTTTCTCTGCATTCTTTGATCAAACTCATTTAGAGTCTCTTCGGCACTTTCTCCTTGACTGCCACTCCTTTGATCCAACTTTCTTTGAAGTCTGTCGTCAAAGTCGTTCAACTTTCTTAGAGATTGAGACCGATCATTAGCCGTCATGTCTGCATGAATCTGCATCTTTTCATCCAACCAGTCATCGTCGGCGTCAGCGTTTCTAGATCCAACTTGTGAACCAAATATATTAGTCTCGGCTCCTGTATAATGGTCAGGAAGCACTACTGCTTCTTCTTCCGGAGTACCTGAACTAGTCTCGTCTTGAATAGGCATACCTTTATGCCCACTTGCATACATTTTTGCCTCATCATCATTTGTGTAGTTAGAAAAGGAATCTTCTTCCCAATAAAAGTCATCTTCTTTCTCCATCTTTGACCTTTGTATTCCTTTATAGAACAAGAAGCCACCAACTAACGCAACAACAAGTGAGCAGGTGATAATCACCGCTAAACCAGCTGACCCTGAAGCAAAGTTAGAAGAAGATTCAGTTATATACACTGAAGGAAGGTTGCCTTGCTCGATGGGCGCTTTTGTCGGCGCAGTCGTTATCTTGGTAACACTCTCCACTTCAGTACTTCCTTTCATTGCCACAACCTCTCTTTCCTTTAATGTATCGCCAATTTCTTTACCCACATCTTTATTGATTGAATCCTGTGTTGTTCATCAGGTTCAGTGAGATAGAAGATTGTTTAGATATTGTAACTCTTAATAAGTAAGAATTTCACACATTCAACTCACCTCTAGCAATGTATCGAATTCTTCATCCTTTACTTCTTCATCCACTCGGTTTGCTTGAGTGTATTCTCCTGTTACCCTGAACTCAACACTAGCATCATTCAATTCTTGTAAGGAACGGAGTCCACGATGATGTCGGTTCTTGAATAAACCAGGAACCTCATAGACAAACTCAAACCCTAGACATTCCACCGCGAGAATTGTATAGTTACTACTCTCAATAACAGTAGAGTTGGCTAGAATCTCTTCCACAACCTCACAAACTGCATCAAGATCATCAGGGTAAGACTCGACATCTTGAAGGATCATAACTTGTACTGTTCGCACACTCTCATCCCCAGTATATGAGCCTTGAAGAGTGCCCATAATGCGATCAGAAACCTCAAGTAACCAGCCCGTGACCAAGCCTTCTGATATTCCACGTTCGTGTTGAAAGTTTACACGGATGACAAATCGTGTGCAAACATTGCCCTCAGGACCTTCATTTACACAATCTAAGAAAATGGGATGGTCAGAGAAGTTAGTCATGACAGCAAAATCATATGTGCAATGGACAAGAAGAAAACTTACCAACTGCATCTTCCTGTTCATACACAAAAGTATTAGCATCCTCCTCTTTGGAGAATGCTAAGCCATAATTTTGCCTTAGAGGAAATAGTATATCTGATGTATCAGATAAAATATTTTGAAGAGACTCTGTGACATTGCCTTCGATATCTTGTTTAATCTGGGTATGATCCTCTCCGGGTGGATAACTTATATCAAATGAATATTCCACAGTCATGTAGTTTAGGGTTGTTGACGGTCTATTACTTGGCACATCACTTGGTGATTCTGAAGGCGATAAAGAGGGAACATTACTTGGAGATTCTGTGGGTGCTTGTGAGATTGACGGCTGCATAGAAGGAATTCCACTTGGCCCTTGAGTAGGAGCTGTGCTGATAGTCGGGGACATGGAAGGTTGTGTCGTCGGGCTGACGGATATTGTGGGCTTTATAGATATTGACGGCGAAACGGTTGGTGACCAACTTGGGGCTGATGACACAGTTGGTCTCAGACTAATGGAAGGCCTCTGTGTTGGTGAGCTAAGAATATACGAAAGAATAAAAGTGTGAGATATGTGTGTAAATATAAATAACAGAAATGTATGAACCTATACAATAAAACTCACTCAGATGGTGATTCCGACGGACTTTCTGTTGGTGCTGTAGATACACTGGGTGAAGATGTAGGCATCCTTGTTGACAAACCCTGCTCAGTAACCTCAATCTCCTCGGTATACATTTCTATCTTGAGCTTGCTACCAGGACTGGCATTTTCTGTTAAATTATTGATGTATGCCTGTTGTTTTGCAGTCGTATCCATTGGCATTTGAATGATTTCAGATATCGTAGTTTCATCACCTGCCACCGTATTGTATACAATCTCTTGATCATAGAAGAATGTGATTTTGGAGCAATCACTATTTGCTTCAATAGATTTAATTATGATGCTATTATATGAAACCTCTAGTCCAACATCTGCGTATGTATTATCTGCTTGTTGCTGAAGCTGAACTTGAACGAGATTTCTCTCAGCTTGAGTAAGACACTCTTGAAGTGACCGATAATTAGACAATTGTCGTCGAGAACGGCCAAAGTTTAAAACAAGTTTATTATCCGATACCTTGATTGAATTCAGTTTTGTTGGTGGTGGTGTTGGAGATATTGAAGGTGCCGGTGTCGGAGGTGCAGAGGGCATTGCACTAGGACTATCCGATGGGGCATATGAGGGCGCAGGCGTTGGGGATGCGCTTGGTGCACATGTCTCTAACCTTGACCAAACTTTGCCTACAAAGCGGCTTGGGGTAAAGAAGAAGTCAAGTTCTGTATTGTCCTTCGGTATAATCCCTATTCCTGAGAAGATATCCTAATAAAGGTAAGTCAAGATAAATGAAGAGGAGGGGTATGTTTTAGAAAGTATGAATGAGGGGGTAGTCATTAATAAAAAATAATGTATAACAACAAGAAACTTACCTTTCTACCCACATGAGTCATCAAACCAACAGAGCTGCTACTATCTATATCATTGTCTCCCCCAGGTATAGTAGTATCGTCATCCACTGCCATCACAGAAACACTAAACTTCATATAAAAAGATTTAATACCAGATGGTGGTATACTAACACTCTCCACACTACCACCAAAACTAGCAAATGGTATAAGACTTCTACCATCCTCATCTAATGAAAAATCAGTATCAAGTGAAACATCTACACCATTTGCAATTTCAACCCAACTATCAGCACCCATACTACCCGCTCCAATTGTTGTATATTCTCTATCTAATGTACTGATTGTGAAATTAAAACTATCTAATGTTGTATCTAAGTAAACACTAAATGCTGATATATCAGCAGTTTGTGCAGTATTAGTATTCTCAATGGAAAAGAATAATCCCAATGCAATGTTTGTTACGTCGGAAATATTCGTATCAGGTGTGGCTGTTAGTAGGTCTGTATGGCATATCCCATCGGCTTGTGCTTGTGCTAATGACCGTCCATTTACTGGCGAATAATTTACTGTTGATAATATTATACACCATACTAAGCAAATGAATGTAAGTTGTCCCTTCATCTTCATTCTATTTTTTTGTACTTTTGTTGCAATGGCTACTTTCTCAAAGACTACGCATATTCTATGTTCTCAAGGATACACGGGAGTATATATATATGCATTCTATTGTCTTATCCTCCAAACCCGTTATATGTACATAGTCAATCGTTCTTCTGCAGGCTCCTCTGTCATCTTGCTTTGCATAATAGCAATATTGCTTTTGATTGCGTCTAAGGAAGAGATAGAATAATCTGTTGGGAGTGATTTGTAGCAACACTGCCTACATTTTAAGCAGGCGATGAGATGCTGCCTCACCTAATCCATTCTATGTATCAAACAATCATCTATAGTCTTAGTGTAGACGGTTTGTAGTAAGTTGGGCGTTTGTTATTTGTACTGGTACTCAACAGATGTGATTGACTCTCATCAGAAGATACCCTACCATCCCTTATCTATTATGATACTTTGTTACTCTGCATTCTTCTCCTACTCTTATCATGAGACGAATTCTGAGGCAAATACTGTTGTTTGAGATTATCACGCGCCAATATTACAACTGTGGAGATCAGTGAGCAAGACAAGAGGATCGATCAATATCAACTTTGTTATACGGTATCCTTTGTGGTATCCTTCAGGACCAATTTTTTTGAGTGGCGTGTGTGTTATGTTGCGGATTTGATGTTTACCTAGGTACATAGCAAATTGCAATATTGCTTTGCCAACAACGAGTAGCTCAATCATTAATAATTAGTATGAATAGAGGAGGTGGTAGACGTTATTTTGGTAGAGGCAGAGGTCGACACGGCGGTGGGCGACATGGAGGAGGACGCAACAATTTTGGAAGAGGTGGTGGTAGGGGTAGACAACACAATAATAATCGAGAACATCCTACTCAAGCTGCACACAATATTGGTTCATCCGGTACCCCGACCTCTTCATCATTTACAGTTGCAGTACAGGGCTGTAGTCACGGAGAACTCGACTCTATTTATGAAGCTCTTAATGCATATCGTGCACAAAAACTTACATCATCAACTAATAACAATGTACCAATAACCAAAAATATAGATGTACTACTCTGCTGTGGTGACGTGCAAACATTACGCAATACTAATGATTTCCATTCATTAAATGTCCCACCAAAGTATAAAACAATGGGTGACTTTCATGCCTATTACTCTGGTCAAAAGGTAGCACCGATATTAACAATAATGATTGGTGGCAATCATGAATCGTCCAACTACTTACAGGAATTACATTATGGTGGATGGGTAGCACCTAATATATATTATTTGGGTGCTGCTGGTGTTGTGAATGTATGTAAACGAAATGTATCGACTAATACTATATCAAGTATACGAATTGCAGGTTTGTCGGGCATATACAACTCACGACATTATAAACTCGGTCGATTTGAAATACCGCCATATGATCAGGGAGGATTGCGTAGTGTATATCATACTCGTGAGGTGGATGTGAAACGATTGCAAGGTTTGGCTACAACAACAACGACAGCAGTACCATCTTCTTCTGCTAATTTTGATATAATGATCTCACATGATTGGCCAAGAGGTATAGCCTATCATGGTAACTTGCCACAACTGCTGCGGAAGAAACCATACTTTAAACAAGAAATTGAAGATAATGAATTGGGTAGTCCTGCAAATGAAGTATTATTGAATACATTAAAACCAAAGTATTGGTTTGCTGCTCATTTACATGTAAAGTTTGAGGCATTAGTACGACACAATGATGATAATGATAAAAAGAGTTTAGAGAATGATACAAAACAGGAAGCAGCAGTTGTTGGGGAAGCGAAAACTGAAGAGTCGACCGAACCTGACAATGAAGAGAAACCAAAAGTAGATACAGAGTCTATAAAGAACAACACAACAGAATTTGTAGGCATGGAATCAAATGATGGCATATGCCCTGCTAGTTCTAACATGGAGACATTGACTGATCAGATGACAAGATTTCTATCCCTTGATAAGTGTTTGCCAAAACGAAGGCATATACAAATAACTCACTTGGAACCATCATCTTCTAGACCTGTGAGTAATGGAATAGAATTGACTTCTAACAAAACATGGTTAGAATATGATGCCAGTTGGTTGGCAATGTTAAAACGAAGTCAAGGATGGACTCAGCGTACAAGAGGTGTAGTTGCAGTTGGAGAAGGCTCGGGCCCAATAACAAATAATGAAATAGAAGAGGTTGTAAAAAGATTTGAAGGAGAAGATGATGAATCGGAAACAAATCCATTAGTCATACCACAACATTTTGCAGTGACTGCACCTACTCATGATCCGTCATCTGGCAACAGATCCTACGGTCCTCCGCCACCAATGATGGGGAATCCTCAAACAGATCAGCTGTTGAATACTCTTGGGTTGGAACATCGCATAACAGTACCATTTACAAATATGCAGCAACAGTTTGAGCCACAGTTCTTTCAACGTCAACCGCCTCCGCCTCCAGTAGCAGCAAGACCATCACAGCCATTGATTCCATCGGCAGTCATTCGCTCCAACAATAACAACATGCCTAGCCGCAATATAACTGATGAAAATGAGATCGATCTAGACGATGGAGAGGATGAGGAGAAAGCAAATGATGATAATGAGATTGATCTAGATGAAGAGGAGGAGGATGACAAAGAGAAAGTCGAGACCGGGGATGCGGCAGAGATAGATATTGATGAAGATGATGATGGTGGAGATAACGTTTGTTTCACTCCAGGCAACATTTCAAAGAAGCCCAGAGTAGACAATTAATAATTTGCTACATCATAGATAGTATAGCATGAAATTTAATTTACTTCTTGAAGCTAGCTTTAATCTTTCTATAAGCATCAGATATCAACTTGCTTCTCTCGGTCGCCTTCCTCTTCTCCTTTTCACTAGCATTCTGGCCCACAACATCGGGATGATACTTTAACATATTTCTTCTGAAAGCCTTTGATACTTCGTCTTTTGTTGCATTGCGCTCGATACCAAGAACACTGTATGGATCATTCTCGTCAAAATCCCATTTGAAGTCATCTTTCTTAGCTTGCTTGTAATGTCTTTGACTTTGTTGTTGCTGCTGCTGTTTGTATTGCCTAGACTGTTCGTATTGTTGATATGTTCTGCCTTGTCCATACTGCTGCTGTTGTTGTTGTTGCCTCGTCCATTCTTCTTGGGCTCGAGACGCTTGCCTCTGTGCTTCTTCAAACTGCTGCTTTGCCCATTCCTCCCATTGATTGTACCATTCATTACTTTCCTCACCGTGCTGTCGTCCTTCCTCTCCACTCAAGGTACTTAGTATCCGCTTTTGGTTTCTAGTAAAGTATCTCTTGGCCGAACCGGTATCACGAAAGGAGTCTTCATGATATGTCTCAGCCTTTGTAGCTTCATACTCCCTTTGTCTTTCCCAGTCTGCTGTGGCGTTGCGCTCATCCATGTATGGCCTGAATAGCTTCCTGTATGCCATGAATACGCCCACAAAAGGGGCTACTAAGTGAAACTTCATTGCGATTCGGGATATAATTGTTATACCAACTTGAGTTATAGCTATGGGTCTCAGACCAAACATTTGTAGTGCACCGCCAGCTGCTGGTGCTAATTTTTGTGGTAATGATGATAGAAATGAAGATGCTCCTTGATATGCTTTATCAACTGTACTACCAGAAGAGAAGATTGTTTTGTGTGATACTCCCGAGACAGATATTGATTTATCACAACCTGAGATACATGCAGTATAAGTAATGCCCAGTATCTTGTATTCGACTATATACGTCGGTAAATATATTCGTCTGGAAGACAAACGCTCACTTTCCACTATTATTGATGTACCTGTTGATTCATATTGTTCATTGGCCATTGTTTGCAGCTCATCATAGATGACAGAGTAGGATCGTTCACGAGTAGCATTCCAAGGATCCGGATAAATCTCAAGCTCTTCATTATTAAACTTGAGTGGTTCCAACATCCATTGTCCAAATGGAACTATATCTTTCTGCATAAAAACTGGTGTAGTGTTGTGTATCGGGTCAATTAAACTCCTTCTGTATGAGAATCCAGCATAAGCAGAAAGACCTGGTAAATGAATTACACCATTTGGTACGTTTGGATATGCTGATCTAAACGGTTGCGGTGTAGCTAAAGAGCTATAAAAGATATCATTGACATGTGATAGATGCAAAAAGATTTTACACAAGATATGCATACATTCACTCACTTGGTTCTGGGTTCTATAAACCTCACATTGAGGTTGAAATACCAAAATGGTGTATATGCTGCAGTCAACTTGGTAGAACCAATTGATAATAGAGGTCCTATGCCTTGTTCATTTCCCCATCGTTCAAACTTGGCATAGGCTTCTGATGGAGATAAAGAAAAGGGCAGCGAATCTAATTGAAAAGTACGTTTACTCCGTGATGATATACATCTGATGATCAAATTGTTAGATTGGCGCCTAATGGATAATTGCAGTTGAGATATAAACATCGTCGATCTCTAATCTCTATCTCCGTCCTCACTCCGTTATTGCCATTGTTACGCGGCAGCTGCAGGCTTCTTTCATCTATCTGATACCTCTATCTAACAACTCCTGATCACAACAATCATTTGCATAATCATCGTATGTAATACTATCGTATCTCTAACTCTTATCATTTCCCATTTAGTTATCAAAGACTCCCAATTACAAAAAGTGAGTGAACAACTTAATTATTAATTATCTATTGCCATTGCTTGGCGGCGGTAACTCAGGGTAACTCTATCCGCGGCACAGCCTTTGTCTAGAGGAAAGGACGCCTTACTAAACACTTGTGTAGTATATGTTTATGTAGTAATACTTACTGGTGTCACATCGAATAATAGCGCACTAAACAACATTAATATCTTCACCCAAAAATAAATCTTTGAGAGGTATAAAAAAGACAACGTGCCAACATGGATGATATTATTGTTATTGACAGCGATGATGATGATTTAGATAGAAAACCTGCGGCAAAGAAATCTGGAGATGATTCAACCAGTAAGAAGATATCAGCTAGAAACCTCGGTGGCGTTGAATGTATATCTTTAGTTGATGATGAAGATAAAAAGATATCGGCAGATGATATCGATGTACCGAAAAGTAATGAAGATGAATTTATTTCTTTGTTAGATAGTGGTGAGGGGAATTTACCGAAAAGTAATGAAGATGAATTTATTTCTTTGTTAGATAGTGGTGAGGGAATGAAGAAATCAGCAATGGCAACAAATAGTGATGATCCATGTGTGTCTTTATTAGATAGTTCAGATGAGGAAAACTTTGATAATAGCGGCTCTTATGGTATGTTATCACCCAAGAGTAGAAAGAGAAGAAGAGCTGAGGAAGCTGATAGGAAGTTAGCACAACAGCTTCAAGCACAGGAGGATAAGGCTGGCACAAAGGCTAATTCTAGAAAAGAAAAGAAGGCAATGGCAAAGTCAACTGATGGAAAAAGTGTACTTGCAGTGCAACAGATTATAGCACTTGTGAAAACAGCAAAGGACAAATATATTGACAACAATGTTGGATTACACCAGCATATACACGCCAACAATATGAATCCTGCATATATGAGAGCTGCTGCTTCTGCTGCCACTGCCGGTGGTGGTGCAGGAAGTAGTACTCAAGAAACTATAGAAGCAGTAACCATTGATGATATGGTATTTTTCTGCAAAAACATGCTTGATAAACAAACGGAGATGATTGAGAATGATGTATCGGGGTACATTGGTAAGTATATATGTTCATTTTGATAATTTGTTTGTATCTGTTGCTTATATAACACTCACACGCCTATCATCCTCGACTTTTTTGCCTCCTTGATTCATTGGTGTGTTATGGTGCTCTTTTTTACTTGCTGTATTGGTTGCTTATATCTAACACTCACACAACTAAACTTTTGTTGCCTCCTTAGATATTGGCTATCACTATACTGATCACAGGAATATGGATAACATTAGAACACATGGACTGATGACCAAGGCAGAACGCACTCAAGGCAACGTTGTGGCAGCCTCGAAAGGCGCGGTATTTGGCGATGGAATTTATACCGCAAACAACTGCAAAAACTTTTCAAACTTTGGGCCAGCAGGTGAGTAGTAACGTTGTTGTGAGTGCGCAAGTATTGACTCTGTATACATATGATGTTCTAATGAGTAATCTTTTTGAAAGGTCTCATTGTTGCAAGACTCCAAGGCAAAGCGGTTCGAGCAGCGAGTTATCTCCCTCCTAGTAAACTAACTGGTATCGAAGCCCACACAATCATCGGTGATAAGATGACCGGAGCTGGTAGTGGAGTTGATAAAGATAGTTGGCCTACTTCTGATAGCTACCATGAGATTGTCCTTCGGCATTCATCACAATGCTTGCCGATGATCAAGTTTGACAGAGCTTTGATCAGCAGTAAAGATGGAGAGGCATGCCTCCAATTTATCGAGAAATCGTTGATAGAGATTATCAATAAGTTTTTCAACAAGGGAATACAACCAAACAATGTATGTGATGCTCCATTCATAGTTCCGCCTGTTCAGCGTAGATATCCAGCGGTGCCGGCGGCCCCTCCGAGTGTCCCTTTACCTCCTGGCGGTAGGTTACCACCATCACTTCCAGCTTCATTAGCGGCTCGGATGGGGCTGTTACCTGGAGTTACTGGAGCGCCTTTGCCTTTACCAGGAGTACCCGGAAGTGCAACCGGATCTATTGGCTTTGCCCCGCCGCCATCAGTGGGTGCATGGAAGAGACGAAAGAAGACTTCATCTAGCACTGCTGCTGCATCAATGGCCAATGCAAGAAGTTATACTGCACCCATGACGACTCAAACTTTGACTTACACTGGACCAATAAGTCTCAATGTAGGTGTACCTGACAATGCGCTAACACCAGTGCCAACGTCTTGTAACTTAGATGATGATTGTGTAATATGTATGGAGAAGTTGAAGAAGAGACGCAAGTGTGCAGCTCTGCCCTGCAAACATGTCTTTCACAAACAATGTCTTGAGCTTGCTTTCAAGTCAAAACCCCAATGTCCAGTCTGTAGAATCTCGATCGGACAAGCTCAAGGCAAATCACCCTCAGGAACCATGACAGTATTTGTCAGTCCACGTTGTTCGGGATTTAATGAAGATTCAATTACCATCACATACAACATGCCATCTGGAACACAAATGAGTTATCATGATAATCCAAATACACGTCACTCGAGCAAATTTGTGAGTGCCTATCTCCCAAACAATAGCGATGGAAGAGAACTTCTCAAACGGCTCAAGTTTGCTTTTATGCACGGTTTGACTTTCACAGTGGGAACATCAGCAACATCAGGGCAAACAAACCAGATCACATGGTGAGTACTGTTTATTTGTTTGAAACTGCGTGCTGTCGTCAAATAAGTTCAAACTTGATACAACTTAACATATACTTTAGGTCTTCTGTTCATCACAAGACGGCCCCTTCGGGTGGAGTACATGGATTTCCAGACCCAAACTACTTTACAAACTGCCACGGAGAGTTGGATGGGCTCAATGTCCCTTCTCCTCGTGATCTTGATAATGAAGGGAAGAAGATATCTGGCTAAGACTCCTCGAGAGATAATCTAAAACTTGTTATCAAATGAACTTCAATAGCATACTTTATTTTACATAGTAAATATTGTACATGGGAAGTGATCTTCAGAGAACTGAATGTTATCAAACAGCTTATGAAGATCTGTCTTCCCAAATTTCAACCAAATCCTGAACCGAATTAGAGTCGTTCCAGGGGTTTTGTGCTGTTTCCTTCTTGTAGCGTTTCTGTTTTGTCACTTTAGGAGCTGGAGAGCCCAACAACATACCCAGAGCACTCCAGGCTAGGACATTTTCTGCCTGTTCTTTACTACTTGGTGGAGACGAGAGACAAGTACTCTGAGTTAAACGTGATGAGGAATCATCATCGTCAGTGGTACTTGATAATGATGGCATACTGAAGTCGTCGTCATCTTCCTCTGCTTCGTCTAGCCTTGGTATAACTTCGGGGCTTTTGCACGCTGTCGAATCTCTTCGTTTAAAGGTACAATTACTTGCAGCATAGAACTTCTCCTCTTCCGAAAATATTGATCGCTTGGAGGATGATAAGTTCGGATTAGACGCAGAGCGTCGACTTGGTAAAACTTCTTCTTTGTTGGATGTTATGTTTGGCAGAGAGGTAGAAGAGAGGAGCATGGTGGCATTCCTAGCAGCGGCCATTCTTTCTTTTGTAGTGAAGATAGCACGTCTTACTGTGGATGTAGGCGACTTAGTATTTGTGTTCATTGTGTCATTCCGAGCACAATTAAAGTCATCAAAGAGATTCCTAGCAACAGCATCTGTTGAAGACAGTTTTCCAACAACTGATTTGGGCGATGAAGTGTCTTCATTATGTTGCTTCTCCATATCTGGAAGAACTGCAGACTCGTCGTCATCATCCTGCCATAGATTGACGTGTTCCTTCTTTGTTTTCTTCTTTGTGACAGAGGACGGGGCAGGCGATCCCAATACAGCGCTAAGAATCGTCCAAGCGAGAGTGGAATCTGCTGCATCTTTTGGGTTTTTTGGAGTCAGGAGACAAAAGGGTACATCCTCGACATCGTCAGCATCATCAACATTCGGGATGGTATCTTCTTCATCCTCTTCATCTTCAATCTGGACTTCAGAAGACATTGATGGAATACTGAAGTTATCTGTGGCATCCACAACATCTTCTAAAGAACTTAGATTGAGGGCTTGGAACTTGGTTAATAACTCGTCCAAATCATCCCCATCATCAACAATATCTGGAAGCTGATCAGTTTCTTCTCTATCATCTCCCCATAGGTTTACGCATGTCTTTCTAGCTCTCTTCTTGTTATCAAGAATATCAAGAAGAGACTTTGGTGCCGGAGAACCAAGAATAGCACTTAGAACAGTCCAAGCTAGTGTAGAGTCTGCTGCCTGTTTTGATAATACTTGTTCCGATGAAGAAAGGGGCACTTCCAAGATACTCTCGATATCTTCGTTCATATGTGCTTCGGAAGATATTGATGGAAGACTACAGTTATCTGCACCATCCGCAAGATCTTCTAGAGCATCGTCCAGTTCTAGAACTGGGATTTCATTTTCTTGTTCGTCTATTTCGGGAAGAATACCAGACGACTCTTCGTCATCGTCCTTCCACAGGTTGACGTGTTCCTTCTTTGTTTTCTTCTTTGTGATACATGGAGCAGGAGCTCCCAATACAGCACCGAGCAAAGTCCATGCAAGAGTTGAATCGGCTGCTTCTTTTGATTTTGTAGGTGTAGCCAGGGAAGGCGTTGATACCTCCGTGACATTATCAATATTAGGAATGGTGTCTTCGTCCTCATCAGCTTCCCAAGATACCGATGGAATACTGCAGTTATCTGGGGCATTCACGAGATCTTGTTCAGTACATTCATCGAGAGATTCACACTCATCAACGAAATCATTGTGGTCTTGAGGCAATGATATTATATCATCCAGATCGTCTCCCTTGTACCCCCTGCAATCGTCTTGCCACAGGTTGACAGGCACTCGCTTCTTGTTATCAAGAAGAGCCTTTGGTGCCGGAGAACTGAGTATAGCGCTAAACACAGTCCATGCAAGTGTGGAGTCCGCTGCGTCTGATGTACTTGGTGTATCGATTTGGACTTGAGGGACGAGACTCTCATCGTTCATATTTGGTATTTGGTTGCTGTCAGAGACATCATCATGCCCTGACAAGGATGGCAAACTATCATGACTGTCAACACGAGGCATTACATCGTCGTCCGGTACGTCTACTGAGGACATCATGGCGTTTTCAAGTTCTTCTTCGGCATCTCCGCCATCTTGCCATAGGTTAAAAGGCACTCTCTTCTTCTGCTTCTTGTTATCAAGAAGAGATTTAGGAGCGGGCGAACCTAAGATGGCTGACAAGAATCCCCATGCAATGGTAGAATCAGCAGCTCCATCTTTATTAGTGGTAGGCCCTGATTCTTGAGACGTCATGATAATATCATTACTCTCTTCTGCCACGAGGGATGGAAGACTTACATCACTAGTAGAATAATGCAAACTACTGCTACTGCAATCACCTTTGTCTTCAGAATGTAGAGGCTCCTCAAGTAGCAGAGGCTGTTCAAGGATCATTGGTATTGGTACAAACGATCCCGATCTATCAGACAATGCAACTTCATCTTTAATCATCATATTTTCATCCAATGATTGGAAACTCGGAGTATAACTTGCTGGAGTTAAACACCTTTGCAATGAAAACCCATCTGTGTAATATGGTGAAGTAGATGAGCGTGCAGTTTCTTGGCGCCGCTCACCAGTAGCATCCAAACTTCGAAAGTGATTAGTAAAATTCATGTCGGCACTTCCATCAAATGACAATGGAGTTAATCTTGTGCATTTATCAATTTGACTTGCAACATTAAAATCAACTGCAAATCTGATACTTTGTGCACTGTAATCACTAATATCTAATGTATTGCTACGGTTATTGTCAGATTCAATAACAGTATTGGGAGGATGGTTCAGCGGTGCACGTGCCTTAGCTAACTGTTCATAACTTGTCTTTCTTGTAATGGGTGTCTCGATCACATGCTTCTTCTCTACAACAACTTCCTTCTTCTCTGCACGCTTCGGTGATGATGCCTTCTTTAATGTTACTGATGCATTTGATAAACTACGCTTGAAACTTCTCTTCTTTTTGGTATTATTATTGCAATTACCGCCGCCAGTACTGATACGATTATTAGTTTTGAATGGAAGCCTTAAATTGTTCATAAACAAGGTTAGTTTGTTCTTCTTATCAACATGTAAACCCTGCCCTAATAAGGGTGTAGCAGATGTATTCTTGCGTTTATTCTTCATCCTGTTATATGGATGTGGAGATATAGCCGCAGCAAATGAAGTAGAGGAGGTATGTTTATTATACTGATGCTTTTGTTCTTCTGATGATGCACCATCTTGTGAATTTATTGATGAAGATCGAATCCGACGCTCGGCAACATAATTACGACGATAGCTTTTACCACAACTATCTCCGCCACCACCACCACCCCTCATACTGTCTCCGACTTCTATTCCATAGCCAAAGCAGTATGAGCCAACTTCAACAACCATAACTCTACACCATCTTGACTTTTTTTGACAACACTCGATCGTCATCTTCGTACTACATAAGTCAGTACATACGGAAATGGGAGTACGCTTAACACACTCTTCTCTCTCAACTCGTACAAAGTTCATCATTCTATTATCAACAGTACTAGTTTATATGTCCAGTGCAATTCATACCCATCTACTTACTTACAATACCAAGCCAGGGGGCAATCCACCCTCATCTTGATCCTTCTCCTCCTCCTTTACTTCCTCCTCTTCTTCTTGTTCTTCTTCCTTTGCTTCCTTCTCGGCCTTGTTTGTATTTCTCTGTGTGACAAACTCATCATACACTGAGTGTCCCTTGAAGGGTCGTTCACCAATAGCATCTACAACATCATCATTCGTAATAGTTTCCTTCTCTAACAAGAGCTTTGCCAATGCCTCGACCTCAGCCTTCTTATCAGTGATCAACTCGACAGTTTGTCTATATGCCTCCTCAACAATCGATCTAGCTTCTTCATCCATAGCCTCGGCAGTTGCATCAGAATATGGTTTCTGCTCACCAGGCATTTCATTCTGATCCTTGGGGAAGGCAAGCTGTCCAACACGGCTATTCATTCCGTAGACTTGGATTGTACTGTAAACCAACTGAGTAACACGCCTCAAGTCATCAGATGCACCAGTGGTAACTCGACCAAAGAAGACTTCCTCAGCTGCCCTACCAGCTAGTGCCATCTTAACAATGTGCATAATTTGATCCTCCGTTCGAAGGAAGACTTCCTTGGGCAAATACTGTGCATATCCCAATGCACCATTACTGCGGGGAATAATAGTAACTTTCATTAGTGGATCAGCATGTTCCAAGAACCATCCAGCCACAGCATGTCCAGCCTCATGATGTGCCACAATGCTCTTCTCATCATCTGACATGATTTTATTACTCTCCAATCCACCGACGATACGATCAGTTGCCTTCTCAAAGTCTTCCATGGTTACTGAATCTCCCTTACGTCGTGCAGCAACAATGGCAGCTTCATTACATACATTGGCGATATCAGCACCTGCAAATCCTGGCGTTAACCCAGCCAATCGACCGGCAACAGTCTCAGGCTCACCATCTAACGCAATGCCATTCAAATGAATAAGAAATACCTCCTTACGTCCCTTCAAATCAGGCAAGTCAACTGTAATCTGACGATCAAATCGTCCAGGACGTGTCAATGCCTTATCCAATATATCCACCCTATTCGTACCAGCCAAGACTACCACGCCCGTTGATGTAGAGAATCCATCCATCTCAACTAATAATTGATTCAAGGTATTCTCTCTTTCATCATTACCACCACCCATACCACCGCGACCACGCTGTCGTCCCACGGCATCAATCTCATCAATGAATACAATACACGGTGCATTGGCACGTGCCTCCTTAAACAAATCACGTACACGAGATGGACCAACTCCGACAAACATTTCCAAAAAGTCAGATCCTGATATAGTATAAAACGGTACATTGGCTTCACCCGCCACAGCCTTTGCCAACAATGTCTTACCAGTACCCGGTGGACCAGTCAATAAGGCACCCTTGGGTATCTTGGCACCCAACTTTGTAAATTGTGTAGCATCCTGTAAGAAATCGACAAATTCCATAATCTCTTTTTTGGCTTCCATACAACCGGCAACATCCTTGAACGTGACACTAATATCCTCCTTCTTAATTAACTTGGCAGTTGATTTACCCATGGAGAACATCCCACCAATGCCACCTCGTCCACCGGCACCGCCTCCTCCTGGCATACCCCCACCTGCCATGCCTCGTAGCATGTAGGCAGTTATACCAATTAAAAATATGGCTGGTGCACTTTTAATTAATTCAATTAACCAATTAGTCTCACTTGCATACTGAACGGGGACATAGTCTCGTGGACTTATACCTAGTTCTTGTTGTGAGTGTGTTAATTTGTCCTCGAATGATTCGACACTGCCAATATTAAAGTGATATACTAGTTGATGTTGCTGTTGTTGCAATTGACGTGCTGTTGGAGTGCTGCCGAATGATGATGATTGGTTATTGTTGGTGTTAGGTGAGTTCATATCCATGACTGTACCATCATCCCAACTTTCATCTCCTCCAACACCACTACTATCACTACCACCCTTATTGTTTGGCATACCCATTGCACTCCTAGCCTGTCTCATTAACATACCACCTCTACTATTTTGATGACTAGCAGATATAGGCACACCACGTGCACCATGTCGTAAGTATACACGTGCAGTCTTCTTATTAACAACTACAATACGATCAACGTCACCTTCTGTTAACATGTAATTATAAAAATCAGACCATGTAACCTCGGGACCATCATTACCTACACCCAATGCCCCGCCGCCATTAACATCATCATCGAATATAGATCGTGCCATTAATACAGCTATAAGTAAGGCTGTCGTACCAATTAATTGGGATTGCATATCCTCGTCTTCCTTCTTTTTACGATCTTGTTGTTGTTTCTTTTTATTGTTATTATTTCCGAAGCCACCACCGGAGGAGTTGAATGTCTTCTTCTTCTTCTTCTTTGAGTCAGACTTTTTACTTGTATCTTTCTTATCACTGCTAGACTTTGTATCCTTATCACTATTCTTGTCATCATTATTATCATTATCATCGCCACCAGATGAATTGTCACCACCAGTCCTTGCACCTTTTGGTAAGAAATTCTCAAATCCTTTAGGTACCTTTGTTAATAATAGTGTATACAATTCATTTAACTTTTGTAATATCTGTTCATTTGTTAATTTGTTTGCTTCCTCGTATGTTATATTGAGATTAGCTGCTGAAGAATTGCTATTATTTGATGGATTAGAGTTGGTATGTCTATTATCTTGATCGGTGGATATACTACTAGCAGATGGCAATAATGTTGAACTCCAACGAACATTGTTGTGTTGTTGATGTGATTTCGATTTCTCTCTATCATAATCTGATAAGATGAGACTAGAGGCCAAAGCTTGCTGCGATGCACTGCTATTATAACATCTTACTTTCTGATTCTCTTCATTTATATCATCTATAGTACTGGATAGTGTAGACAGTTGTTGTAGCAATACATTATTATACCGTTGTCTTGATACAGCCCGTATAATTGCAGTGTGGGGTTGACGTAAATACATGCTTTGTTTTATATCTCTCTTGGACGCAAACTAAAAAGCTTCAACCGACGGCTGACTTCTAAACCTTATGTACACCGACTTTAGATGAGTAGATATTTCAATTGTATATGTCAGCGTAGTAGTAATATCGATATCATATTGATTGTTCGGCACAGCGTCAGCAAAATTGCATAATGAGTTTGAGTTTTCATGTTGTTTTGTGAGAAAACTCTGTTTAGGGTAAGACATCAATGGCTGCTCCTTCTGGCTCCTTGATGTTGATGGCAAGTCGGCGGCGATAATAGAGTAAGTTGGCACGCTCATAGCACACACCAGAGTTAGTTTACTTGAGCAATAATATCGAATAGTTGGCATCTATCGGCAATCATATAATATCTCGATACAATCAATATATCTCAGACGTTAACTAAACTCAACTCAACTCAACTCAACTACTTTTGTACGGGGGGGTAACCTGAGATTAATAGAGAATGGAGTTCATCTTTACATTACTAAACATTGCAGCATTACTTGGTTGGTGCACAGTCCTCATCTTACTAATGCTACATGAACAGAGATATCATATAAATGATGAGTTATGGTATGAACAAATCATTACAATATTGAAGTATTTAGAAGTGATTTGCTGTATTGAAGTTGGTAGGATTGCAATTGGACAACTTAAAGGCAATTTAGTATTAGGTATGGTACTACATATGATACGTATATCATGTATAGTATTTATATTACCTGATGGATTAGCTACTAGTCCAGCAAAGTCAATGGCTGAAATCGATACAAATCAAGGATATGCATTTCTAGAACAACCAAGTTTAAGTTTACTTATATTATTTAGTTGGTGTATAACAGAAGTTACAGTAAGTAATTTGTTGTGCTTCTCTTTGCTTGTTTTGACACAATTGACGCAAAAACTCACACATTTACTCCTCCCACCCTTCCTCTCCTTAGAGATATCCAATGTATATCTTCCCTTCATCAAAATTAGCAAGAGATATACGATTGGTAGTACCAATGCTTACATTCCCAATAGGATGTGCTGCCGAATGTTACAGTGCATACTTGGTATTATATAATAATTGGGGTGTATATGATGACTCTGGATATAATGTACATGTGAAGGCTAACTTATGTTTATTATTAGTGGTATTTGTGAATGGAGTACTAGGGCCGACGATGGCCTATCCTGCATTGCTAAAGAAGGGATTACAAGTGTTTGGCATTGGTAGTAAGAAGAAGAAAGAGAAATATATACCCCTAAAGAAGAGACAGTAGGTAGATATGAATAGGTTTGTGGAGAGGTAGGTTGTGTAGCTAAACTTGTAGATGCAATTAATGAGTGAGATTATGCCTTGCTGGTCTACCGACCTACTATGTACACACCCAATAAACAATAAATATAGACGCGAGCTTTGAATAGAGTAGGTAAAGAACACATAGTTGTTGGTACAGGTTGATACCCAACTGGATATCACTATCGGAGATTACGTTTTATCGCCTCATTTTACATTTTTGCCATTTTTGCTTGCTAATTATTTACTTTGTATTGTTCTACAATAGTACCAAGATATTTCCTATTATTAGTCTCTAATATGAGTGGTACGGCGGAGATTGAGTTGGCAAGGCAGCGTCTTGCGGCAGCCAAAGCACAATCGTCGTCAGCGTCCGCGGTTTTTGCTTCGTCAGAAGAATCATACAATGCTGCCCAACATCAACTAGTTGCTACAAAGATTATCTATGATAATGCTCAGGCAATGGCGGAGGTAACAAAGAAGACAAGGTTTAATGCTAGCACTCAGCTGGATTTTAGTATGCAGGAGGTAGCTGCAGCGGAGAAGTCACTCGCTGATGTAGAGAAGAAGTATGAGGTGATTGAGGTTGATGACAATGAAACGGTGATGTCTATGAACAAACGACAGAAGATATCAATGTCTCCAAAGAAAAATGTGATTATCAATGACAACAACACTACAGGAGTAGGATTGAGAATCATTACAATCAACCCAGGCAAGCTCGGAGTGAACATTAGTTTCAATGACAATGATGATGGGTGTACAATCAATGAGATACTACCCTCTTGCTCGTTTGCGAATGAAGTTGCCGTTGGTGAACAAATTGTATCAATTGATGGGAGACCTGTTACCAAGAAGGAAGACTTTGCCGTTGGTAGTGATAAAGTACGCAGCTTGGGAATCATGTCAGTATCAAAGCTATCCGATGGTAGCTCGATTGTCAATAATAGTCGTCAACTTGCGTCACAAATTTGTGTTGACGGAGCAGGGATGGATGAAGTGAATGGTATTTACAATCTCTCTGATCAAATATCAGGCGGAGTTCCAATGTATTATAAGGAGGGAACATGGGGAGCTGGTCATGATATGAAGTTCTTGATCTGTCGGGATATCAACAACCGTTGGCACTTTACTCTCTCAGATCATAATAATCAGCCTGGCTTGGAGTTATACTCGACTCATATTGATACTGCGAGGTCTATGACACCTCCTGAAGATGGTTGGGAAGCTACTGAACTGGGAGATGCTCCCTCTCCCCGTTTGACAATGTGCATTTAGACGGCAAGCAAAGACAGAAGTGGTGGGCCTCTTTGCAGCATTTAGGACATGATGGTCTCAATGAACGTGTTGTTGGTTGAGGTAAAGAAGCACTTAGATACTACATAAAAGAATAGTTCATATTATTGTTCAGTCAAATCCAATTTGTTAAATTACTCGTCAGCATAACTGCATCTATACATTATAAGGCTACAGTCTTCCAAAGCATTCAAACAAGTCTGTGCAATACTACTATTATCTCTCCTCACTTTCTGTGGATCGAGACTGTTCCAAAACTGAAGGCAGCTGTTGCTGCTGCTGTTCTCCTTCTCCTTCCTCCATCTCTGTCTTTGTTTCTTCCTCTTCCATACTCTCTTCATCGTCTGTTACAAGCGCTACCATAGCCACTCGACTTGCATCCGCCAGCTTGGCATGTGTTCGTGTACCCACCTCTAGTGCCGCGGCAATAATGCGCTTGGCATCTAAATCTCGTTTAGCACGAGCCTTGTGAGAGTTACCACATCCCTTGAAGAGTACACCAAGACAACGTGCGGAATGGTAGGCATCATGCGGATTAATCTTCGCTTGGCCTAATATCCGAATGAGTGATGAAAGGACGTCACAGCCAAAGGTTGAGTTGGTATCATCAATAAATTGTCTGGATATACCTGATGGTCGTACGGCAGGCTCTGTAGCCGCTCGTCGACGTTGTGGTGAGGGTTTACCGTCACTATCATCACTACTGCTGCTATCATCCGAATCTTGTCCACCGGAAGATGGGGGCGGCCCAGGTGATATCGGCGGTGGTTTCCTTGAGCTCTCTTCAATAGTGTTCAAAGCATTACTCAACACAGTAAGGCAAAGATTGAACAAACTATCTGTGAATTCCTTCTCAATACCGGCAAATCCCTCGCGACTTTCAGTTTCACTGGCAATACTACCCTCGTCTTCACCCTCTGACATTATCATTTCTAATATCGTTTCCCTGATACCTAATCCTGAACTCTCATCAAAGAGTGCATCTACATCTTCTTCGGCAGAGGTACTACTTTCCAACATCATATCACCACCGCCAATATCGGCAGTAGATTCGTCATGGGCCGAGCCAAGTAATACAACGCGGCTTGCAATCTTGGCTGTTTCAATACCAGCTCGCATGGGATCCGTCAGTAGGACGAGACTTTCCATACCCAATCGTCGTGCATCGACACGATCCTTACGGATAAGTGTTGCGGCAATAGTTAATGCCTTCATTGATTTTTCAAATATATCAGCATACTGTTTAGCCTTCTCGGCTGGGGAAGATGCAGGTACATCGCCCTCGGTCTTGAGTCCAGCAATTGGCATGGCTGCATCATCTGCCGAGAAAGATGGTGATCGTAAATGATGTGATGGACTATTGCCACCACCAACATCACCCTCAATTAAATTGGGAATGGTAGTAGATGGCTTGGCTAAACTTGGTCTCATGATACTGCTTGGTCTCGAAATTGAGCTTGGTCTACTTGCAGCTGATAGAACAGGTGGACGGTCAAGTGATGCACGGGGTTGATTACACCGATCTCTGCCCAATGGTTTGTCTAATCCATCAGTTTGATTAAACGAATTTGGATTAAACTTACCCTCGGCAGCATCAAGGAGACATCGGCGGTAGTTATGAAATGTAATTGAACAACCCTTGCGGCGTTGGACTTCAATTAATATTACTTGGGGCTGATCAATATCAGTTGATGATGTTGATGTGGAGGCTGTGGGTTGGTGATAGTTAATGCAGAGATAAGAATGTAAATGTGAGCGTACAATAAACAAACAAATACAACCCCAACACTCAACCCAATCTCAAAATATAACTCACCTGCTGCTGCCACTGCCGGTGTATCCAAATATAAATTAATCTCCATTTCAACACGTTCCATGGAACACAACGTGGCAACTGGACACATATTATCCCAAATACCATGTATAGATAATAATTGACATGCCGTTGATATTCTGTTTGTAATTTCGTCAATTGTTTGTGTTGTTGGTTCGCCACCTAATAGTTGTGTATTCTCTCCGCCCAACTTTACAGCTGCTGGTGAAGAAGGCTGTTTGGTATTATTATTTAATTCCTCTTGTGTAGATAGAGTAATACGACGTGTACTCCTTGCATCCATGGGATAGAAACTAGGTACAGATTGTACAACATGCTTATTCAATCTCCATCCCCATTCATTATCATTATTATTATTTGTATCCTCAGCATCCATATTATTATTATCATTATTATCAATACTAGCCGCGGCAGATAATCGACTACCAAATGAATTACGTTCACGTTCATCTATACTCCCTGCCATGGGTATTTCACTATGATCTTCACCACCCCATCCTGCGGCTAAGTCGGAACGTATATCTGACTGTTCCCAACTTGAATAGTAGGTACTAGAATCACCGCCACCGAGTAAGTGATGATCATTTTGATCAGTTGTTAAATTTGTAGACATTGATGTACGTGCTGTTGTGGCTGTTGCTGCTATTGATGGTCGGGGAAAGTTGGATATTGTTGTTGTTGTTAGCTTTTTAGTAGTCGGTGAAGGATTATTGCTGTTGTTGTTGTTGTTGCCCTCTTCGGTTGATGATGGAGAGTCCATATTGTTGTAATGATTGATTATATCTGATTTTTGCATAAACCTCAAATTTATAATTTATGTATAGGCTCCGTGTAGGATATAGGTAAATGATTGCACACGGCTGATATATCCCAACTATTTCCATTCGGGGCTGACAGATATAGGAGTATTGCAATGGAGCTTTATTGGTACCTCAGACCCTGCTGACTTAATGCAAATGCAAGTAAGAGCAATCAGCAATCAGCAGTTGAAAGCCTTGTGTAGTGTTGTGGTGATTATTTCACTGTTATGAATTCGATGGATATCAAACTCCAGTCCGGTCCCAATTAATATAGAGACTAATAGAGAAGTATAAGTTGTAGTATTCAAGTGTGTTTAGTATGTGCCGCTGTAAAGCAAGTTGCTACCTAGAGTAGTACCCGTTCAGAAGTTGATTTTTCAGTTTACCCGAATCACCTAGCTCCTACCTGCTTTCTTGGGATACCAATGTCATTTTGTCTTGCATCTCAAGAGTAAGAGACAAAAAATAACATAAAAACTAAAACTAATATACCACAAACAATACTATGTTGCGAGGTATCACAAGTCCATCGGTAATAAGAAGTGAGCTTGAAGCTTGCCAAGCAGAACGAGATTTTTTCAAAGAGAAATACACGGAGAATACTGAAATCATAGAACAACTCAATAGCAAGTTGAAAGACTCTCAACGTGTTATTGATAAGTTACGTAGTCAGATATTAGACTTAGAATTGGAAAAGTCAAGACTTACAGGTGCTAATAGTGACGCAGGCGGTGATAGCAGCAAGGATACATCAATTACATGTACATCGAGTGAAGATGTAGTGGTTGAGGACAAAAATAGTACTATTAGCGTTGAGGAAGATAAATTGAATACAATAGTTGATAGTGATGACAATTGCAATAACACCCCCTCTAAAACTAGTACACAAGAGGCAATGGCGTTGGATAATGGGGGAGAATCGTCGATAGATATAGGCGGCACCGCACATACGGATAAATTATGTATAAAAGAGGAAAATCATGCCGAGACTGACGAGGATAATAAAGAAGAAGAACAAGAAGAGGATGACGATGATGACGATATTGACAAAATTAGAGCAAATGCAGAACGTATGCTGTTGTGGGCAAATTATCAAACATCCAAAAGATCAAATTCAACTCCGAAATTTGATAACGAAGATGATGATGAAAGTAAATCAGAAACAAGTATAAAGATGGGGAATAAAATTCCAGTACGGCGGGTAATGTCCACTCCTATACATACAATGGAAGATAAACGACAAAGCTCTTTAAGTGATGATGATGAATCTACATTGGGGTCAAGACATCAACCATCAGTCGGATCAGAATCAAAGATTGGTAGTGGAAGAAAGTTGTTCAATAGAATAGCAGACATGATAGATGGATCTCCTTCAGATAGTGAATCAGAAGATAAAGATAGTGATGAAGAGTCGGCAGATAGTAGCTTTGCTGATGATCGAGAGGAGGTGTTAATGTACAATAGTGAGATGTAGGCTCTTCGCCATTTACCACAGAACAGATTGAGTGGAAGCTAACTATGTAAATTATTTTGCTTTCTTGCACTAAATAAGTTCTAAACTAATTATCATGCTATTAACTACTACAATCTGATACTACTACTAACATATTTTGTCAGTGTCTATTACGATGTGTAACATATGACATAACTGTTACCCAAATTACGTCCAATATGTTTACTGAAAGCACTCTCAACTTCATTGGTAGAAAGTGAAACGATAAGAGTTGTATCGGTGCTAGACCCATGACCGATGTGCGCATTGATACCTTGACAGCAGGTATAAAATCATATTTCAATTCATTCGGTATGCCACTAGCTCTACCTTCCATTACTCCAGTTGTTATCATCAGGAGTGAAATATAAGCAAATATCATTACAAAGTTATCAAATAAGACATGTGCGGTGACTGCTAGTAATCTCTTTCTTGCAGATGATGATTTCTCCTTATCAGTTTGAGCAATACCATCTTCTATTACTTTGTCATGTGTAGGTAATATCCATTCATACAATTCATAAACATAATGTAATAATGGGCCTGTGAACATTAAACCATCCAAAAACATGGCCATCATTCTTCTTTTATCTAATTTGGTTGATATCATAGGATTCATGTAATGTCCTATCTTTTGTGCACATAAATCACCAACTAATGCAAGTATTGCAGCGCTTAAAAACTTTGTTTGTAATTCATGTGTATGAAGTTTATTCATATACCAAGACGCTATTGTTTGTGGTGATAGTATAAACCTCTTTTGTTTGATATTGTCATCATCTATTGAAGCACCACATCGTATATCTGGGTAACTATTACTACCACTACACTGAGGCTGCTGTTGAGTAACTTTACTACTAGAAGCAAGTATAAATGCATTTATATTAGCAGATAGTAATATACAAGTTGTTATTATCAGACATATAAATGTATGAGATAGCATGTTTTCGTATATTGTATGTACATAAGTTATGTTGTGCCTCCAGTTCCGCAGATTGGATACAAAATCCAATAATAGCTAGATAACTAGAATACAAATGACTGAACAATGTGTTACAAGAGCCGATGATTGGCAGAGGATAGCCACTGAACTATTCAACTATATATGGTACGATACATATAACATAGATAAAATGTAAATTAAAACCTCTTGGGTATCCTCAGAGGTATCCTGGGGGGGAGAAATACGCCACCAATCATTTTGCAATTTGCAATCACAAATACCCCTCTCATAACTCATAATATTATCTTCTTAGTGCAGCAGAGCTGGGTACCATCTATTGCTACTAGCGTCATAACAATCTATCTATATCACCATAGCAACAACAACAATGGGTAAGAGTAAACCATCAAAATCCAAAGGGGGTAGCTCACTACCCAAGAAGGCAAAATCAAAATCAACTTCATCCAAACATTCTATAAAGAGTAAACCAATATTACTGTCAGTTCCTACTAATAAGAAACCTACAACTACAACTGCTACAACTACGAGTGATAATGCAAGTATAGGCACTACAGTATCATCAGCATCAAATATAATTAAAACACCCCATACAACAAAGCATGAACAAATGGGATACGCTATATTATCTTATCTAACATCTATCAATAATGGTACTGCATACAGTGCAAGTATTACTGCACTAAAGGAAGATTTGGTGGTGTTATATGGTAAACAAAAGAAGAATACCGATAAAGATGATGGGAAGTGTTATGTATTGAAATTGGTAGAAAGTGAGGTTAAAAATAGTGATATTGTTAAGAAGAAGGTTGATGTATCCTCCTCCTCGTCAAGTAGTAGCAGCTCATCTAGTTCAAGTTCTGATTCAAGTAGTGACGAAGATGAAAAGCCAAAGGATAAGAAAGTGATTGCAACTAAAAAGAAGGCAGCGTTAGTACCAGCAAAGAAGAAGGAGGATAGCAGTAGTAGTAGCAGTTCAAGTTCAGATAGCGAGAGTGAGAATGAAAAGCCAAAGAAAGAGGAGGTTGTTGCAAAGAAGGTTGACGATAAGAAGAAAGATGATAGTAGCAGTAGTGACAGTAGCAGTAGCTCGGATAGCAGTGACAGTGAAGATGAAAAAGAGACAAAGAAGAAGCTACCAGCATCAAAGAAGGCTACCAAGACAAAAGTTGAGGCCAAGAAGAAGGTAGATTCGTCCTCTGACAGTAGCAGTTCAGATAGTAGTAGTGATTCAGACAGTAGTGATAGTGAAGATGAAGATGAAAATAAGAATGAATCTACACCAAAGAAGAGTAATGTGTCCAAAGGTCAACAACATCAGCAGAAGGAAAGCCCAAAGATATCTGAATCATCATCTTCATCGTCTGATAGCAGCAGTAGCAGTGAAAGTGAACAAGTAGAACCACCTAGTAAAAAGTCCAAGATTGTACTTTCGAAGAAGAGTAATACCGAGAGTAATACTACCAAGAAGAAGGAGACTGATGACGATTCAGATGTTAGTGTAAGTGACGTGAGTGATGTTGAAGTTAGTGATGTATCATCGGTAGATTCATCTGATGATTCTAGTGATGACGAAGAAGATGATGAGGTAAAAGAAAAGAAGATCAGTGATAAGAAGAAGAAGTTAGAGTCATCATCATCTTCATCATCTAGCTCATCGAGTGACAGTGATAGTAGTAGTGATAGTGATAGTGACTCTTCCGACTCGGAAGATGAGGCGAATCATCGTGAGGCTAAACGCAAAGCAGCAGCCGAGAAGGCAAAGTTGGCAGCCGCCGCGGCTGCTAATTGGACACCTACACCACCATCCAAGAAGAAGAACAAGACAGTCGACGTTACAACCAAGGCAGGTACAGATGGAGCACAAGCACAAAGCTCTGGAACACCATTTAAACGAGTTGATGACTCCTACTGGGGTGAAGTGGCAACAAAGGAAGGAGGTGCTATTGCCGATAATAGTTATGAGGGAGCATTTGGCTCGACAGGCTTTGGTACGAAGGCATCTGAAAAGTTATTAACCGTTCGGGGTAAAGACTTTTGTAGGGAGAAGAATAAGAGGAAGAGGACATTCAATGGTTTCTCAAAGAGTGCAGGCGGAGCGATTACATTGAATAGTTTTAGTACCAAGTATCAATATTCAGATGATGAATAAAAGATATGAGTGATCGGGGCGTCGGATGAGCATATGATATGTTCTAAAGTATACTTAAATATAGATCAGTTTTAGAGACTATATCATCTATTTTACAAATACAGTACAATGAATAATGAATCACAAGCTAAACATGTAGTCATACAAGTTTTCTAAGGTCTTCAGACGTTTTGATATCCTGATCGATGTGAGCTTCGACGCCCTCCAATCAAACTTGCAGCACACAAGACCAATAGAATGCCAACGCGGATCCATAATGTAGATGATTTGTTCAACCCCATCCAACTGCTCATATACTTCTGAACACTAGAGAACATCCAAACTGCAATCAATGACATGATCATGATGCTGATAGTAACTAGCTCGTGACCAGTATTATCATCGTACAGGATACTATATGAAATAGCAAAGATAAACTCAAGAATGGTAACGGCACAAAGCTTCCACATCCAATAAGCAATCTCTGTCATCTCGCCGTCGTCAGCTAACATCTTAGTAGGGTCGACAAAATCGGTCAACGCAAAAAGTTTGATGACTGAGATTAGGGTGAAGAGGATGAGCAAAGTTTTGCAGTTGATTCCCAAGTCTTCATTGAGTGAATTCTTCTGAGCCCAATCTATATTAGTCTTTGATACACGAGCCCAAAGTACAAAGACTAATAACATCATTGTAAGCATATCACCCTTGTGCATCCATGATCTTTCGATACCTCTGTAAGACGCATTCCCCGTGAAGATAACGGCCACAAGAAGGGCTACAGCACCGTTAAGAGCTGCATTTGAAAGCCTAGTAATCTTACCAACAGATTCCTTGCTGTGATATGTAAGCACAGTGAAGAAAACACCAACATAGATAAATGATAGTGCAATCATTGTTTCAAATACTTGTTCCGAATGTGAGCAACTTGTTGATGTGAGGAGATAGCATGAATCTAGGAGATACATTACAAAACCTCCCACAATGTGAATGAATGCAAATAGATATAACTGCCAAGGACAGTCGGTATCAAAGTTAATAATGCCGCCGCCCATCGTATATTAGATTAGTTTGTATGATGTAAAAGATATTATTGTTACGCGGCAGCTGCAGGCTTCTTTCATCTATCTGATACCTCTATCTAACAACTCCTAATCACAATCGCATACTTATCATCGTATCTCTAAGCACTATCTCAATCAACATTTCCCATTAAGAAGTTATCAAAGACTCCCAATTACAATAAAGTGAGTGAGACAAAACAAAATGCAAATCAAAAATTAGCCGCCCAAGATAAAGCTCTAGCCTTCTACGAAGCCTGGATTATTTGTCTTCCTAGGTTGTTGGTATGGTAATTTGTTTGTTTTGCAGATTTCTTGAGTAGAGTTTTTATGAGCGCCATATGTGAAGAGCAAACACTGCATTGCTTCTGGTGTCAAGAGCTCTTGCATGGTGAAGCGCTAGCAGTTCGGATTCTCATAGTTGCCATCATCTTCGAGAGATCATTCGAACAATTGTTAGTCGGTATCTTTTTTTTTTTTTCATCACAGCAAACTAATCTTTACATACGATATCCAGTTATCTTTGAAGTCTGTGATATAATATCATCCAGCCACCACAGCATGATACTCAAGAATATGATATTATTGCAATGCCTTCTTGCTCAGCAAGCGAGAGGTTTTAATACCGGCGGCGGTATAGTTAAATCTTTGCAACATCGGACAAAGATATTGTTTGATGGATCTTATGCATTATATCCTACTCAAACATCATGTAGACCACCACAACAATTGTTCTCCGCGACAACATCTAATAATCAAGAAAAAAGTGTTATACCTATCACAATATTGAGTGGATTCTTGGGCAGGTTCGTATCGATATGTGATGTGTAATTTTGTGCATGTGATGTGCACTAGACTAACACTTAAGTTTCATTATTTCTGATCATATCATATCATCTTATCATGATACATTACCATTATCATATCACACAACAAATCATATTCAATTTATAAAATCTCATCATTATATCCTACCAACAGTGGCAAAACAACATTACTACAGCATATGCTAAACAATAATGAGGGGAAGAAAATTGCAGTAGTTGTTAATGATGTTGCAAGTGTAAACATTGATTCAAAGATTGTTAGAGGTCAGACAGTATCGCAGGAATCTGAAAGATTGGATATGGTAATGAACAATGGAGAAGAGGCAACATCACTGCCAGCGGGTATAGTTGAGTTGCAAAATGGATGTGCTTGTTGTTCAATATCAGGTGAACTACTAAGCTCGGTGTCAGAACTAATGACATTATCAGATATGCGGCAAGAAGATGAAAGATTTGATCATATTGTAATAGAAATGTCTGGCGTAGCGGAACCGAGATCCGTTCGGAACATCTTTCAGGAAGCAATGATGTACGATATGCCGCTATTGGAGCGTGTGAACTTGGATACACTTGTGACTGTTGTGGATTGCAGTACATATCTTGACTACTTACAGTCATTGAAGTTGGCAAACATGAAAGAAGCTCCAGAATTATTTAGAGATGGAGTTGACAAGAATACTGGTGAAGATTGGATGAGGGGTGTACCATCGAGTTTAGTTGATGTATTGACTAATGATGAATCGGGATATGAAGGAGGTGTATCAGACCTATTAGTTGAGCAAACGGAAGTTGCCGACTTGGTTCTATTGAACAAAGTAGATATACTCGAAGGAGACTTGGAAGATACGAAACAAATTGTCACTGCGCTCAATCCTCGGGCAAAGATTATATCGACATCATTTGGAAAGGCTGACCTTGATGATATCTTGGGCATTACAAACGGAGAGGGCGTTGCAATAGATGGAGTAGTGGATGATCACAAGGAGTTTGTCAATGCAGCTGAATCACATACACACGATCATTCACACAATTCACATCATGATAAGTCAGATGACTCTGCAGAAGACTGCACAGACCCGGCATGCACAGATACATCACACAGTCATTCACACAATCATTCATCTGAAACTTCAAAAGAATCTTGCACGGACCCAACATGCACAGATACATCGCATAGCCATTCACATAGCCATTTTTCAGAACAAGCATCAGATTGTACAGACCCAACATGTACCGATTCATCGCACAGTCACTCACACAGCCATTCTTCTGATACTTCAAAAGACTCTTGTTCAGATCCTGACTGTACAGATACATCACATAGCCATTCACACAGTCATTCTTCTGAAACCCCAACACATGCCAATATAGGATCATTTGTTTATCGTGCACGTCGACCGTTTCATCCTAGAAGATTAGTATCTATCCTTCAGAAACTTCCGGTAGTCCGAGGTGTTCCAACAGGACAAATGGCAGATGATGAGAAAGATGAAGCTAGCACTAAAGCATTCAAAAACGTACTTCGGAGTAAGGGGTTTGCCTGGTTAGCAGACTCGAATGTGAAAGCCTTGTACTGGAGTCATGCAGGAAGTTCATTTGAAATGCAATGCTTGGGACGATGGTGGACTACGCTCCCTCAAAGTCAATGGCCAGAAGAAGCCAAAGACTCTATACTGGCAGACTTTGATACTGTTGATCATGATGAGTCGAATGCTTCTACTACTAGCGAGACGGTTGGAGATCGTCGGCAAGAGATTGTATTCATAGGTCCTGGAGTTGGCGACGCACAAACTATCATAAGAGAAAAGCTTGATGCTTGTTTACTAACTAATGAAGAATGGGATGTCTATCGCTCAAATAGAGATGAGGCATCACTGGCCTGTTTTGAGAATCCCTTGCAGACACGAATGTTAACATACTAAAGTGCAAGTTAATAGATTATGTCGACTAGTGTAGACTAACTTACTTTGATCCTTTGAGAACTGAAGACAGACGTACCCGACTGGACTCTCTTAACTTTGATTGGAACCCACCATCGGGTCTTTTAGGCCATCGTATTAACTAAAACTTTATATGACGTCATCCATGGCCATTGTCTAAGTCTTTTTCTGTGGGTTTACTTTTGATCCTTTGAAAACTGAACCACACCAAAGCGGCCTGTTTATAGAGAAGGAGGAGAGATGAAAGTAACTTTTATTAATACATGTGATTTGCAAAGGCGACCAAACTGACAAAGGCATACCGTTCGTCATCCATTCATCGTCTAAACCTTTTGCTCTTTCGACCTGATCTTTGGCCATTCCGCAGCCTACTTCAGCCTTTAAAGTCCTCAGACTGCATACAGGACAAGGAAAGTAGCAGCCAATAACATCCTGAAAAGGTGCTGAATAATCCCAGTATCGATCTCCGAGTAACCGGCGGTAGTTTGCATCGCCCTTAACAAATGCTAGATCACATCTTTCCTTCATATCTGATCTTAGAGGCTCTGGCATTTCCCACATGGCACTAGGTTGTACCCAAAAGTTATCTTCATGACAGATCCAAGATCCCTCTTTTAAATACCTTTGCCATCGAATTCCTGCCTCGTGTGCATTTGGAAACTTCTCTTTATCTAGAGAAGCATAATGTTCTACAGTCTCAAGTAAGTCTTTCTCTAATGCATCAGAAACAAATGTCGGATGGCTCTTAAGCTGAAATGTGACCGTCTGTGCTACTCGGCTTGCAATCAAATGGTCTGCTAATGCCAAGTCAGTAACTAATTCGAATCCGGCGTTATCGATAATTATATCAATTTGACCATCTCCCCGTTCTCTCAACGTTTCACAGTATTCTGTTAACTTGTCTGTATCATCGTGCAACAGGTTTTCGTCAGCCGCATGTAAGATGTTGGCAAATACATCCATACTAGAATTCTCAGCATCAGCTGGCCAGATACTGAGATCCATCTTATTACCCCATAATGCAAAAGCTGCCGCTAATGCAACACCTTCTCTTGTCTTCGGTAGCTTGGTAATCTTTTCCAACATATTCTCTGCAGAGTTGACAGAGGAATCTAAACCTGCTCTTTTAGCCACGAGAAATGGATCCCATAGATATGTATCTGTATTGGTCTTGTCATAGTATCCAATAGCCTCAATCAATCGACGATATGCATAAAACTCAGTAACTAACCAAGGGGCTGGAAGATGCGAGATGTTAGTGCATATGGCTTGCACAAGAGCAATCAAATAAAGACAACGAGTATTGAACACTTGAATTCACATGACAAAAATACCAACGCGGACTTTCCTGATAACCATGTATCTTCTTTATCAATGTAAGGCTTTAATATCTCTTTCCACTCACGTTCCTCTCTATCTACAACAGAGGCAGATCTGCCATCAGTAGATTTATCAAATTTCAAGTTGCGTAACTTTGTAGTTGATGCATTATCCAATTCTAATCTTAATTCATTAAACTGTTTTAATGCTTTTGCAAATAGCGGTGTATTTAATATGTCCTCATTCTCTTCATATGTACGTTGTAATATTTCTTTATTTAGACGTCGACTCATTGTATCATAGGCCCATGTTCCCGGAGTAGTTGATAATAAAGGATCTGTCCACAAGATGTGAGCACATTAATCGAAATAATTTATTACGATACGCATCAAATATAATATTTAAACAACTTACCAGGTATTGGGAGGTTTGGTAGAGGGTTCCCTGTCCGTGGACATGTGTTTGATGATGATTTAGTAGAAGTAGTACTCATACTGACGATTGTATTGAAAGATACTTTTGATTGTGGGGTAATAAATGCGGTGGCTGAATTAAATGCCAATACTAATACTAATAGTATACTATAACTATACATTATAAACAATAAGAGTTATCTAATCCACTACTATGAGTATAGCACTTTACTAGATCATAGACATGGCTGTAGAGGGGATACATTTTTTTTTTCTCTTCTCTCCCCCAAAAAATGACACGTACCACGCTGTTATTACTACATATGGTATTAGGCTTGTAATACCAATTAACAACCGTAAAACTGGTATATATTTATAAATATATATCTCACAAATATCTTTTTTTTTTAAGATACGAACTACAATATTGATCTATAATTATTTCAACAATCCTCAACATACCCCTTCTCCTCAATAGATAGATATATTAATACATTGAGTATGAAACCCAAGAAGTTCCTCAACGATCCAGCAAAAGCAGTAGATGAATTCATAGCTGGTTTACTTCTACAATATCCAAATCATCTAAGGAAGCTTGCTAACCATCACGTCCTAGTACACTCCAGTTTCTCAACCTCACGAGAAGATGCAGCACATCCAAACAAATCAAATGTCTCGCTTCTCTCAGGTGGGGGATCAGGACACGAACCATCTCATGCTGGATATATCGGAAGTAACATGTTATCAGGTGCTATATTAGGTGGTATATTTGCATCACCTTCAGTAGCAGCAATCCTTGCTGCTATTCGTGCAGTAACTATTCCAACAACTGACGGTGGGAAGGGATGTTTATTAATTGTTAAGAATTATACAGGTGATCGACTCAACTTTGGTATGGCCTGTGAGTTAGCAAAGGCGGAAGGGTATGATGTTTCAATGGTAGTGGTAGCTGATGATTGTGAGTTTATGATGAATGTATATCTTTTATTAGATTAGTTTTGGTATCACATTATCATTCTCATCTTACTTAATTATCCATTTATAACAGGTGCAATTGAACGCAAAAAGGGTATTACCGGAGCTCGTGGTGTTGCTGGTACTGTATTGGTACACAAAGCTGCAGGCGGTGCAGCAGGAAATGGGTTGGACTTGAAACTTGTATTAAATGTAGCCCAAACCGTTGCAAATAGTATTGGAAGTATGGGAGTGGCACTAACTGCCGTTACTATTCCTGGCGCTGACAGCGTAAATGACCGTCTCTCCAAAACAAATGAGAATGGTGAATCAATGATGGAAATTGGATTAGGTATACACGGGGAGGCTGGGATGAGACAATGCCCATTAATGACTTGTGATGAGATTGCCAAGGAAATGTTGAAAACCATTCAGAGCTATGGAAGGGAAATAGATTCCAAAATTGTACCACTCTACAAACCAGGTGATGAGTTACTTGTCTTGGTCAATAACCTTGGAGGTACTAGTAACTTTGAAATGAGTTTGCTAGCTCGCAGTCTCGTTTCTCAGCTCGAAGACGATGCAAAGTGCAAAGCAACAAGAGTACTAGTGGGTAGCTTCATGACGTCATTTGATATGCAAGGTGCATCCGTTTCAATCATGCCATTAGTTGGCGATTCAAAACATATGCTACCATATATTGATGCTACAACAACTGCTACGGCCTGGGGTAATGTAGATGCATGGGTGGGAGATGGTTCTTCTCGTCAATCAGATATTGAGATCAATGAGGTCCCTGGATTATCATCTGGTAGCAATGAATCTAGTTCTCTACCTCCCGTTCTTGTTGAGAACTTTGCTAGTATAGCTAGCTCTGTTCTTGCTCAGTGTTCCAAGGCATTGATAGAAGCCGAACCGCTCCTTACCAAGTATGATACAATTGTTGGCGATGCAGATTGTGGAATTACAATGGAACGTGGGGCAACGGAGATATCAAAGCGGTTAGAAGCTGGAAAACTGCAATTAGATCATCCATCGTTACTTTTTGCAGATTTGGCCGATGCAGTCTCAGCATCAATGGGAGGTACGTCCGGAATCTTGTTGGAGCTCATGTTTCGAAAGATGAGCACATCCCTATCTAGTAGTGATGGAGGGATTACAACCAAAGAATTGGCCATTGCATTTAGAGCAGGTGTTGAAGCTATTTCATTCTATGGTGGTGCACAAGAAGGAAGCCGGACAATGCTAGATGCTCTATTTCCGGCATCATCAGTCATCGTTAGTGGAGGAGGATCTATAGCGAGTGTGAAGGAAGGTGCCGAAGCTGGAAGAAAGGGAGCCGATAGTACAGCAGAGATGGATCATGCCGAGGCTGGGAGATCCAATTACTTGTCAAAGGATGTATTGATGGGTACACCAGATCCCGGGGCTGTAGCCGTTGCAGTTGTGTTGGAGGCAATGATCAAAGTTATCTCATAGCTTTGTTGAGAATGTGTGATGAGATGAGTATAGTATTCCCTTAATGTAATAACTTCATCTCTCGTTGAAATATAAATTAGTGGCCTTTTAGTGGGTAACTGTTATGTAGTGTAATTTGTTAGTGTGTCTATCTATATTGTAGCTACTCACAACTCTCTAGGTACCTATTCTCAGGGTCCAAATTGAAGGATGTCGGATGGTCTGACGACTGACGAGGTAAGATATTGTTGGTATCCTTTACTACAAAACTGCCCTAGGGTATCCTTTCTCCTCCTCCTCGAGAAGAAGAAGTATCGTAAGCCCAGCCAAATTCTTATGTCGATGAAGCAATGATGAGCTCCCTCTACCACGTACAATATGATGATGTTCGGTTGAGTATGAAACAAGTGATATTGATATGAATTCTTTGTTTAGGAAAGGATATCGCTATTTTGTTTATGGATTGTTTGGCAAACATAAGTACATAATATGTATGAATAACATGTAAACTAACTGAAACAAAGTGATAAAGTTGAATTTAAAAACTGATAGTGTTTATTAAGTAGGTATTTAGCTGTAGTCTACATCTTTTGTACACCGGTTTAGCGTGTCCTTATGGACAACCACTTCTTTTAGCGTGTCCTTATGGACACTGTGTTTTTATTTAGCAATTTCATTTCAATTCTCTTCAAAAGATAATCAATAGCAAGATTATCTCTCTAATATAGCATGGCCAAATCAATTAGTGAACTATCAACATTGTGATAGTGATACTTGCCATCATCAGTTACCCATGCGGGTACACCCTCATCGTCCGTTGATTCGACATCATCATTGAAGAGGACATCAGATGGTGGCAAACAGCTACTAAGCATCTCAAGAAGCGTTGGCTGAGACAACAAGGTGCCATTGTATTTCTTATGAGATGCAATGGCACGACGTTCTTCCACGGTTGATGCTGTTCTAATCTTCCTGTTCTTGTTGGATCTGTTGTGGGCATGATAGATGGTGGCAACACTTGTTGGTGAATTTGGAGACATGGTCGCCTCAACTTGTATAGCAGAAGAAGAAACGTCAATTGATTTATGCTTCTTGTTCTTCTTCTTTCCCTTCTTGACGCTGATGTTCTTGTTTTTCTTCATCTTCTTCTCCATAGATAGACGACGACGTTTAGATGATGATGATGATGATGATGAGGAGGAGGATGTGGTCATCGTCTTACTTGGAGATTCTTCAGAATCATCTTCGGATCCACGCTTCTTGGCAGGAGGACGTCTCTTGAGGGTAAACAAACTACCAACATCATCCGACAGCGTCTGGTGAATGTAAGAGCAGGGACTTAGCTTACCCTTCTTACCATTGTGTAGACGCTTCTTGAAACCAAAGTAGTTCAACTGGCGTTGAAACGATGCATACTTCGAATGGCGGTAATAACGCCCTAGTACTGAATCTTGGAGGACATCTGGTTGATGAACAACAATCTTGCCAATACCCCGAATACCACCGCCCATATGATCAGGTTCATTACGGTTTGGTACCTCCCATGAGATTAAGTCAGCATAGGATGGATCTTGCAACATGGAGTATAGATGACATAAGAACTCCGGCACTGGTTGTTGTTGTGAGAGATCGTCGCCGCCGGAGAGTAGTGACTCTGGGAGAGAGTGACGCCGACCGAGAGCTGCGGCGGCGGTGGCCTTACGTTGTCTCGACCTGCTACTGCTTGATGATGATGAGGTAGTTCTGATTGATACTGGCGGTGGGTGTGATACACGGTGGTGGTGGTGAAAATCTTCAGACGATGTTGAAGACACCACGGTAGCACTTGACTCTGGTAGATCAGAGGACGAGGAACCAAACAGCTCCTGCTCTAGATCACCAGCAGAGGGTAGCATAAGGTCTTCCATATCGATGGTGAACATGCCATCGTCCATATTACGATTAGTAGATTCAGGTGAGGACATGAAATCGGGTGGTGTAGATGATCTTCTAGTGCCGGCTGGGGATTTCTTTGCAAGTGCACTCTCGTAGTTACTTCGTAGGGAGACCGATAGAGATGATTGTTTTGCAGACAACATTGAATAGTAATATAATGGATGGATGGACTGATGTGAATGCAATTGGTTGCTGTTTGGCGTGGCAGAGCTAAGGAGGTGGCAATGAGCTATTGTTGGTGGTGAGTTGTGAAAAATTATGAGCTTTCCCACTACTACAAATCCTTTTTGACCACAAGTGCCTAACTTGAACTTTCATTTTTTGACACCAACAGGCTGCTTTTTGACCGAAGAGTGCTTCTTCACGACCTCCACAATTCACAATTCAGATCACAGTCTAATCGTATACACTTGTATACTCCGAGAAAAAAATGATTGGTCAGTGAGGTGGGTGATTATAAGATACCCATCTCAATCATGTATCGCTAAGGGCTGAGTGTCTTTTAGGAAAAACAAAGGGGCTCATCAATGAAAAGAATGGGAATGTACCCTTATCAAGTGATGACAAGTGTGATCTATACAAGCAGAAGGCTGTCTCTATTGATACTGAGATCAAGCGGAAGACGAAAAAGGGTGCTCTCAGTTCAGCTGTTAGGTCCGGAACTGGATTAACTGTCAACGCCACAGAGATACTATTCAGCAACAACAGCTCGGTGGATGATCCTGACCCCGAAGAAGGTGGTGTTGACATACAAGCTTTGATTGCATTGTCTGATCGAGGGCAGGATGGGGACCTCCAAGCTCTAGCTGCAGATGTGAACCTCCAAGCATTGGCTGCCAAGTCCTTCAGGAAGGGTATGGAGTATGGTAATAGGAATAACCGTACACCCGATGAACGACTCATGTTACCCCAACCTACCTTCAGTAGCCTAAGCAAGGAAGGAAAGAGCAAGTGGATCGGTATGCCTGATAACGACAGAGCAGTCATTGTCTCTGCGATTGGATCAGCAGTTGCATCCAAACCGGACTCATCCAAACATCCATCCCCGGGTAACCGAGAGCACTTCTCTGCCAACCGACACAATGTCTCGTTCGATGATCAGAATCCTTATGACGCACTGAGGGATGAAAGTGGGGAGGCCAATAACGATACCCCTAATATCAGCATGAATAATCTCACAATCAACCATGCCAAGTATACCCCAAGCAGCCACAAGGATAATGAAGACGAATCAGACGAAGATGAACGTGCCTTATCCCTTATGAATGTCGTGACATCAGCCCAAGTTAAAAGCAAGGACCTCAAGAACCTTCCTTCCAGTAACATTCTCCGAGCACTGTCCACATCATCGAGTGTTACTTCCCCGTTGTCTGGTACAAGCCAAGAAACCCAGTGGAAGTATGGGGAGGGTGATGATGCTAGCAATACTCCGAGGAATGGTAAGACCAAGAATTTCATCAAGAAACTTGTCAACCGCAAGGGTGCCAACAATATTCAACTTAACATGACAAGGATTTCATTCTCTGATGCTGATCAGTCGCCCAATCCTATTCACTTCACGGAGCAACTTCTCGACAATGGTGCTACAGAGAATAGGGGAGTGTGGACGGATCTCAATGCGGAGGACAAATCAGCCATTGTTGGAGCTATTGCCAGGAGAAATAACGGTTACCCCGGACAACTCGGATGGGAGAATGACCATGGATTATCAGGACGTGGCCTCATGTTCTTAGGTACATCTGAACAATGCGGTGCGCTAGAGAATGATGAAGATGGGGAGCCTGAGATAAAGAATGGCATATTCGCAGGTGTCGTTACGCTAGATAATGGGGAGCGGATGCTAGGAATCTTCAATGATTACTCTAACACCCACATGTCGAGTGATCCTGTTCACTCCATGGAGCAACTCCTTAACAGCGGTGCTACCATCAGCAACGGCGATCCGTCCTTAGGTGATGAACCCCATGTCAAGTTGGAGGATGATAAAGTCATCCCGCTGGTGGAAGTTGATGGACGGCTCCAATTAATATGTGATCAACCCACATTGAGCGACCTCACATACCTTAAGAAAGTTGAGATTACCCGTGCCAGCGATGGATATGGAATCAAGGACGGAGATAGTATACCCGAATTGGAAGACCCAAGTGCAGACGCAAGCGACGAGGAGATTACACGTCCATCTGTAGACCTTGTTCCACCCAATAGTCAGGGACCACTAGAGCGGGCTCGATACATAGCCGTCACCACCGATCCAATCACCCAGTACACCAAGATTGACCTCGACTGGACAATCAAGAAGAGCGCCCAAGGATCAACTGCCAAGGCACGTGTTGTAGCATCCCCTGGAAAGATCAAGATCAACAAGATAAATCATCTCAACTTATCACAAGTCATGGCAAGGGATACAGAGTGTGGGGAGAAGCTGAATATTCAAGGTACAGATACGGCTGGTATGTACAACTATTGTAATCGTCAGGAAGATGACATGCATTATCACATGAAAGGCGCAACTAAAGATACAGACGCGCATGTAAGTATGTAGATTGTGGACGGTAGGGGAGTATTAGGATATCACACGAATGTGGATACCAGATACGCGTCCAAATCAAAGGACATAAGAAGCTTATAAGAAGCCGAGCGAAGTTACGTGTTACTAGAAGATTGAGATTTGTTGAAAGAGCTCACAACATCAAAACAAACAATAAACTAATCAATCGATTAATTGTAGTAGACTCAAATCTATTGCCGTGTGTTTAACAACATACAAACGTAGTTGGACGGCGTGTGATCGCTGATAAATCCAATGATATTCCATAAAGTCCAATAGAATTATTAGACAATACAGATTGCTATAATCCATCATTATTCTCACCCAACACATCAGTTGCTACGGAATCATTCTGTGTGGGGATCATAATATCATAATTTTTCACAACTCACCACCAACAATAGCTCATTGCCACCTCCTTAGCTCTGCCACGCCAAACAGCAACCAATTGCATTCACATCAGTCCATCCATCCATTATATTACTACGCCAATCATTTACTATTGTAGCAAAAGCATGCTGTTATAACCCCACTTGATGGCCAAACATGTTCTGAAGATGGGAGAAATCGAGAGGAAAAGATCTCTCTCAGAGGCATGAAACCTGCCAACATGGTGCTGTAAAAGTATGGTGGAGGGCCCTACAATCATGCTGGGAGTGTTCGTTAATTTGTTATACACATATATACAATGCCAAACAATAGCACTATTTTAGCACCTGCATGCTGTTTTAACTCCACTTGATTGCCAAACATTGCCTGAAAGTGGGCAAACAATCGAGATCTGAGGCAAGAAACCTGCCAACATGGTGCTGTAAAAGTATGATGGAGGGACTTACAATCATGCTGGGAGTGTTCATCACTTTGATATACACCTATGCAATGCCAAACAAGCACTATTGTAGCAAGCCTACATCTCTGAGGTGCCACTTGATGGCCAAACATTGCCTGAAAGTGGGCAAAAAATCGAGATCTGATGTAGGCAAGAAACCTGCCAACATGGTGCTTCATTGGATGTAAATTATGTATATAACAGAGCAATTAACATTATCACATCACTTTTTTTAGGGCTCTCTTTACCCACTATATGCTTTGAAAAAGCTATTTATTGGAAGTCGAGAAAGTCTAAGTCAGAGCTTGGTGTATTTTCTCACATCTCTCGCCTCTGATACAAATGACATGACCCTGAACTGTACCAACAATGAAGCTCTGTCACTAAATAGAGTATATTCTATGAAGGATGACCCCCTGATCTACAGCAAACTTTGACTTTGACACAAAGACTTTCCTTGCAAGAATTAATGCTTAGAAATAGAAAACGGCTGTGCTGTCTTTGCTGACGTACTAGTGAGTACCACTCCGGAGTAATTGAGATACCGGGAAAGTTTGGCACAAAAAACAGGCGGCATGTTCTTTGCATCGCCAA
>Ga0214479_100073_pt1 | contig 58974 bp, 42 predicted proteins | sample M1_20Mar14CPVII9_5_FD_165054 | JGI IMG/M metagenome (GOLD analysis project Ga0214479, IMG submission 165054) | Marine eukaryotic communities from Monterey Bay, California, United States - M1_20Mar14CPVII9sort6BwellE14 | ecosystem: Environmental > Aquatic > Marine > Unclassified | place: USA... | reverse complement strand
CATGTCATCGAATGGGGGGCTGTAACTGGCTGTATTTATCTTCTAACTAATGCTAAGACTAAATATTGAGATGAAAAAACTCTTCCTAGATGTTACAAATAAGAGACATTTCTTCTTCTACTACTACCACCGAGATATACTAATTGGCTGAACTCAATTCCAATGCCGGTCGGGAGTTCGTCAAATTATCTCCTCATTCATATCCTCGTTTCTATCATGTTTCAAGCCCGTACCGCTGCTTATTTCCTCTCCGGGTGGTAACGTTGTATCTGGATGATGTTCCTTCTTCAACTGATCAGCTTTTGCATGAGCACCCCATTGTTTGTAGCATTCTATGGCTGCACGGTACCAACGATTTGATTCATCGGCTTCACATATAGATGACAAGAACTTGCCGTACAACTTAAGAGAGTAAGAAACGGCATGTGTCTGATGAGGTATATGCTTCATGACAAGTGACATATGATACACTTTCAACTACTTACTTCTGAGGCAAGCCCTACTTCATGTATAAGACCGTGATCACGAGCTGATGTGATGGAGAGTTCATATGATTCCTTGGCCGCAACTATGTGATCATCAGAGGCATAGTTCTCAGCCTCAAGGAGGTACAGTTTATTCTCGTAGACATCCTCGTTGCAGTTCTTCGTCCATATCTCCATCTTATTCAACATCTTCTTCCCCTCGGTCAACCAATCTTCTCCTTCTCCCGCACGAAAGAGATGGAATGAAATTAGTCCTCGATACAAACTTGTAGAAATCATCTGGATTCTCGGCATGCTAAAGGTAGGCTGAACTGACGCTAAGTCATAACACTTATTTGCCTCCGTGTAATCTCCTCTCCAAAATGCAGTCATGTATCTGTTTGTGAATATAGCATCAATCCCATGGGGTATCTTCTTGAGTCTGCAATGTGCTAATAGAATCTCTTCATTGATTATTGTACCCTGAAATGCCAAGTATGGCCGAGTGTCTATGCCTGTCAAACTGTCAACTAAAGAGCAATCAATGACAGCATACTTCAAGTTCTCTTGATTGTACTTTGCCTATATATAAAGAAGGAGGGAAAGCAATTGGTTAAAGTGAAGTGTAGGGAAATAAAAGGTAGGGATAAATGACAAGTATGATGAGATACTTACAATAATGGGCAACGATTTGGCATGGGCCTCTGATACAATACGAAGATGTTCCCCACCGAAGAAAGAGAATCTGATACTCATAGTTTCGGCATATGTTCCTGATTGTACATCACCTACTTTCATTCCACATTGGTAAGCTTGGTGAAGAGCAGAAGCCATCTCTCGGTGCGGCTTGAAAAGGAACGCGAGGAAGCCGTATAGAATCACTGCATATAGATGTAAAAGAAAATGTTAGATGTTGGTAATGACGAAAAGATACATTCACTATACGCTAAGATATTCCAAGTCCAAGTTCCACTCACACGGTGTAAAGCTTGACTGAGGATCGAGTATCTTCTCTGCAATTTCAGCCCATCTTCTAGCCTCATCAAAGTCGTTCTTCAAGTACACCAAGAAGAAACCATACACGACAAATGCTGTAGCAGATTCTTCTAGTACACCATTGGAAAGAGAATACTGAACCATAGCACAAGCGATCAAAGGAAGATAGGGTGATGATTGTCGGTAACATGCAAGAGTAATCGTATTCACAATAGAGAAAATATATCTCTTCCTTGCATTAACAGATATGTTTGTCTGTTTCAATTTCAAGATTGACTCGGTGGTATACTGAGAAGTTATCTTGCCTGTTTCTTGTATTGCTTGGACTACTGTGGCTGGAGTTGCAGTTGCTGGTATATCAAACTAAAAGGAAGAGGAGGTGAGCGAGATGATAGTTTAGGATACCAAAAGGTATCCTTTTAAAAATGAACACATGATGTGCACAAACTTGTGATGAATGAGCTTACCTTGAGCATACGAAGCACGGCTATACCTCGTGCAATATCATCAGAGAATCCAAGTTCTCCACTCCCTCGTAATGCCTTTAGCAGTAAATCTTGAGCAAGAAGTGAGTCTTCAAACGAGACATTGTCGATAATTGCATTGGCATAAAGTATGACTTCTTCACTCTTGCCAAGTGCAAACGAACAGTAGGCAGCTCCTTCGTGTAGCTTTAGACACAATTCATGTGTTGATTCGTTGACCCAAAGACCTTCTTCTGATATGAATACTATACCGTTCTTGTAATTGAAGAGTGCCATTTGAAAGTTGGAGTGGTCCATGGCTTGTTTACCTGCGACCACATTCCATGATGCATATCTTATTCTCTGTGCCTTATCGGTAATGAAGGACGATCCAGCGGCGTTTATTTGTTCTGTAGCTATATGAATGAGCGTTGATGGCTTAATGGTATACTCATCGAGGCTGCTACTAGTATCACTAAGGTAGAGATGATCTATACCCCCTTGGATAGATGACTTGTGAGTAGCGGCGTCAAGACTTGTTAATGATGCCAGGCAATTGGCCATATCACGGTGGAGTTTACCCCGTTCATTGGCGTCTATGTTATCATAAACACTCTTTTGTATGAGATCGTGTGTGAATGTAACCCTCGAACCCGATACCTCAATAACTCCTCGATCAACAAGATCTGACAAGAAAGATTCGATACCTTCCCCGGGTGAAATGGATGAAGCATTATCAAGAATCTTGAAAATACACAACTCTGACGATGTACCAAAGCATGAAAGCATTCGTAAACTCTGTAATGCCTGTGCCTCGAGATACGATAGATTCGATACAATCAAACTAGCAACATCATCATCCATCTGAAGTGCCGATATCTTATTCACATCCCAATCGAATCGATGTTTCATTGGACTATATGCAATTGCCGAATCATGAACTAAGGCACTTAAGAATTGGATAACAAATAGTGCATGACCACTCGTCTTCTTATACACTACATCAGCCAACTCATATACCAATCGTCGTGGTAATCTCAATTCCGACATGATCATATCAGTAACATCATCTCTTGATAAACTTGGTAAATTAATCTCAGTCAAATTCACATTATTAGCCTTTTGTAATGTTTCCAACTCGTTAGCAAATGGATGTATCTCATCTATTTCATTATCTCGATATATTCCAATACATAGAAATGGTCCATTAATACCAACCAATACTTCCCGTATTAAACTTAATGTCGTGGCATCACACCATTGTAAGTCATCTAAACAAAACATGATATGTCTATCCAACTTGATTATTGATTGAAGTAATGCCACGAGTAGGAATACCAATTGCCAATGTGACATGTCTGCCTTTGCACTATTATTCCGTGTTGTTGTTGATGTACTATTCCTCCTCATGGCAGGTATTAACAATTGTAAACTGGGTACAAATTCACTTAATGAATCTAAACTAATATACGGGTCTAACGTCTCCTGTATCGATGATATAGCCCGTTCTGCATACATTCGATCCTTCTCATCTTTGCCATTCTTCATTGAAATTAAATTAGTAACCAATTTCTCAAATAAGGAAGATAATATTAATTTGGATTCATATTCTAATCCTCTTTTGAATTTAATGTGTAATGTCATCCATCCCATATTTTCGAGGTAGTCACTGACGAATTGTACTAACTTTGATTTACCCGAGCCTGCTGATCCTGATATTAATACTACATCTATATTTGTATCTCTGTCTCGACTTTCTGATCCATCATCCATCTCTTGACTATTCCCCTCCTGAGTAGCTGCCGCTTCTTTGGCAGCAATAATACCATTAGCAATCTTTAATATATCAGTTAATTCATTAACACGTCCATAATATCCCTGTCCAATCTTAAATTTCTCATCTATATCAGTATAAAACTCTTGAGATTGATTGTATAGATATATTTGGGGAGTGTTGATCATTAGTTCTAATTCTTGTGTTAATTGTTGTATTGTTAGTTCATTAGTAGAAGAGGTAGAGGTGGAGATGGATATAGAGGGTTCAATTAGATCAGAGAGTAATCTGCAGATTGATATTGGATACTCTCCCGATTCAACTATGAATCAATACAATCAATACGGAAGCAGATAGAGAGTTTAGAAAGGGATGAGAGATAAAAGAGTTGTGCACATCATATGCACAATAGATAAACACATCTTATGCACACATCACACACAAACTCTGATACTCACCCAATGTGGCAAATAATGAATTAGTTTGACTCCTCCTAACCTTTGCAATACGTAAATCTTTCCCACCCCCCTTCTTATTGCTATTATTCTCAACAATATCAGACTCTTCGGATACCACCGAGGACCTTTGCTGCTTTATCTGTTTGGTATCATCAGCTGACGATGGAGATTCTGTGAATATGGCATGCAATAGATGTCCAATACTTTGTATACAGGCAGTGCCTTCATCGCCAATTGTAGGATAATAACCAGCATCTAGCAGTATCAAATTATTGCCATTATTAAGTTTGAATTTAACTTGAAAATCGTTAGAGCTTAGCTGATTATTATCATGCTCGATAGTAGCACTTTCATCTATGGTAGTACTATTAGTGTTAGTAGTTGAGGAAAGGAGAGCTTTAACAATGAGTAATGATAGCTTTGTACAGTTCAAATTTTTAATATCATTCGATACCGTCTTCTGTTTCTTCTCGCTGGCTTGCACTGCAATACTTGGTGATTCATTATCAAATAGAAATGTTATTGTAGATGTATACTGTCTTGTTAGTAATTCTGTTAGTGATAGTTTCATGATATCATCGTTAGTGGTGCTCATGTTTGAAGTAGTTATGATATATGCAGATGATGAGTTTATAATGAGTAGGATAGGTTAAGTTTTAAGAGGGTTTCTTTTTTTTTTGCTCGTCGATATTACGTGATAGGAGATATATATTATGATTATAAACTTTGTTGTGAGGATATATGACAGCACAACACTAGAGGTACACCACATCTACAATACATCTGGAGCTTGTCGGCCGCCGGAGGTTTTATTTAGACAGTTTATTACGTCTGACATGTTTGCCTCCCGAACAATTTTTTCTCAAACACGGTCATTACAAATTACAGCGCAAGTCTCTAATTACTAAACTAACTTCACAGTATATACGATACTGCACGGATCACCCTAATACTCTTTTCAGTTAAATACTAATGATATATTCGTACGATATGATATAGTCAATAGGTTTCCAGTTTGCCTCACACATATTGCAGTATCAATTTGTGTTGGCCCTTATGACAAATCCGTTTCAAATTCGATTTCTTGAGGAATTATCCTATATTGAAAGCAGGTCCGTGAGTGTGTTTGTCTGTCTTGGGCGTGTACTGGGACGCACACCTTTGTCACTAACAAAAAGAAGATATTTGTTAGTAAAAAGTTACAGTATTCTAAGATGTTTGTTCATTTTTGCGAGCATTGACTAAATTAGCACTTTGAGCTAATGAAATCGAGAATGTCATATGTACGATGATACATGATAGCAGTTTTATTGCAATGTTTAGATGCCGCGCTGCCTGATGATGTGAACTGCCAAAGATGGTCTCGGCAGTGGTTTGCAAACTGCCAAAGCATCATTAGTAATTGCCGTTGTGTGTACCGAACTGCCTATCGAATGCCTTTTAGTTTGGGTACTGCTCATGGCAATCTATGGCAATACACACACCTTTGTTGCGCGTTGTTTTGTGCTCATTCTTCACATTACAATGTGCAATTGAAATGATCATAAATTTATTATCGTGTACGTCGATACATCATCATCTATAGGATATATGTAAAGAAACGTAAGTTATTACATCGTTACATGTTTGTGTATGTGCATATCTGTGTTCGTATTCTACCGATCTTACATCTCGTACATCTTATGTTCATCATCACAATACCAAGCAACCAAGAAACCCACAACACCTCATCCCACACCCTATCGTAAGATTGTCCACGTCGTTGTGCATATCATGTGTTCTAATCATTCTACCGATCTCATACTCACTTTTCATCACTTACTCATCGCTACATCAGATCATCACTTTATATCATCAATCATCATTATCAACATTTACTATTAACGATACTATCATCACTGCGTTCAAATCATCATCCATACATTATCTAATCACATCTTCACTTTATCATGAATCAAATTGAGATGAATTCGAATGCACTAAAATACATTCTACAATACATTTGTAAATCTACTAATAGTACATGTAGTGATGCTATGGCATTAGTTAGAGTATATGGAAAGCCAGACTTATTCATCACATTCAATGTTGATTGTCGAGAAGCTAGAGCTGAAATAGAGCCAGGACAAAAGCCATATGATAGACCTGATGTACTGTGTAGAGTCTTCAATCAAAAGCGAAATGAGTTCTTGAAAGATATCAAAAGAGGAGTACTCGGAAAGATCAAAGCTCATGTATCAGTTATTGAGTTTCAGAAGAGAGGAGCTCCCCATGCTCATACATTAGTTTGGAAAGACTGATCACATCCACATACTAATAGATTCGTACTAAGAGCTATAAGTAAATACTCTTCAAGCACCACCTATTTTAAAACTCCCTGACTTTTTAACAGTTTTAATACTTTAATAACAGCAGCACTTTAATTCGCGCAGCGCTAGCCCGCCGAAGGCGGCTAGTGTTGTTGATAGTTGACTTACTTAGTTGATGTTCTAGATGAGGTGATGTCCTCCCTACCGCCTACCAGCAAGGAAGCTAATATGAAGCTAGAATGTATTATATCATCGGGTTATGATCCGATCAAGAGCGAGGAGACAGACGACGAAGATTGCAAAGATATCGACGACACATCAAATTCACATAAAAACATCAGCATTAAAGAAGAAGCAGTAAAGGTTGAAGTAAAGACTGAAGACGATGCTAGCACTGATGATAAGCGTAGTCCGGAGTATTTTGTCTCATCTTCGTCGGGATACGATCCGGTGAAGAGTGAAGAGACAGACGATGAAGATACGTGCACAGATACTGACAAATCGAATTCACATGAAAATCTCCATTCAACAGCTAATGTTAAGGCTGAGTTGAAGACTAAAGACGAAGCCAGTACTGATGACGAATGCAGTGGTGAAATAGAAGAAGTAGAAAGTCGACGGAAGTCTTCCCGCCGATCAGTAGATATTCAACGCACAAAGAAGAGACATTGCAGTAAGAGGAAAAGAGAAGTGGATGGATCCGTCAAGAAGACTGCTCGTATAGAGTGTTCTGTTGAAGGATGTAGCCGCAAGGCAGCAGGGAATGGAAGATGTAAAGCAGAACATAAGGGATACAATCTTTGCATTCGCGAAGGATGCACAAAAAAGAGAGTAAAGGGAGGAGTTTGTATTAAGCATGGTGCATCGTGGGCAAAAAAGATTTGCAGCCATGATGGATGTACAAATATTGTTGTCAATAGAGGAGTTTGTACTAAGCACGGGGCCAAGAAAGTAAGGAAGACTTGCAAGCATGAAGGATGCGCAAATAAAAGAGTACAGGGAGGAGTTTGCATGAAGCATGGGGCAGTAGTAAAGACTTGCAATCATGAGGGATGCACAAAGCATATTCAGAAGGGAGGATTATGTAAAGGACATTACAAGCTATCAAATGGGGAGAGTGTGGCTGTATGAGCTTAGTCCATACTTTAAACTGATACATTGATCGTCTAAACTACTGCCTGTTGCCTTTAAACGCCCTAGAGATTTGGTATGCTTTGCCTCAACATCTAATACTAACTCGTTCGGCCTTCTCTATTCCATACTTTGACTTTTCAACCATGAGGTATAAAGTTCAGTTGGTTCGAATGTTGTAACATTGTCTATGAAGTCTCCATATATTCTGCTATACTTTGGCACCATCCGTACAAGTTGTTGCCAAGCCGAGTCATCAAACATTGTTCCATTATATAAAGTATAATACCCCTTCAAGTTACATCTACTCTCCTTTTCATATCTCTTCTTTAGACATGTTTTGTAATAAAACTCTCCTTCCGATCGTAATGCGTAATGATAAAAGACAGCCACATTGGTTGGATTGCGTGTATTTTGATAACAACTTCTGCATTTAAAGATTGGACGTTGACCGGTAGTATCAAGCCAATTACCCTTCTTTATATTGAACTTGTGAATATGCCCTGTATTATCAGAGACATAAGATGGACGTAGAATTGGTTTAACATAACCCTGCCACGAATCTGGACCGGGATTCCAATGAACATTACGTTTCGTAAGTGGTGTAGGAGTGTATTGTTTTGCTCCACTGATACCCATTATTTTCCAATTGATTGATAACTGTCCACAATCTACTCCACAATAATGGTCTGCAAAGTCAACTACATTATCAAAGTTTTTGAGGACTGAATGATATGAGTAGTGTTAGAAGAATATCTCGGTACACATTGCAAAGTAATACAACATGCAACACATATATGGCGTACCCAGAAACTCATCAGCATCAAACAAAGATACAAAAGTAGAATTTGCCGCATCTTGTTTAATACATTGCACTTGTGATAAATGATGTGGAAACTTCTCATTACCCGTTGGATAATGTATAAGACGAAGATGTTCATGTATATCTTCTCTTGATTCATACCAACTTCTATAGCCATAATTATCGAGTGGATGGAGACCATACATGAGATCAAAGTCATCCGAATTGTCATATATAATGATTGGAGAGAAGCCTAATGCATAATGAAAGTCAACAAATTCATCGAGGTAGAGCGTTTCGTTCTTTACCATGACACATAGTGCAACATTCGATGTACTGTTTGTTGGTTTATATACTGTTATCTGTGTGGTATCGTCCATTAGCTGTCGCTGACCATCAATACTACTGCTACTGGAAGAACCGATAAACTGTTGATTATTACGTCTACTGTAGATGATATGAAGGATAATAACAATAAACCATATCCATATTCTCCGCGGTCGACATTCATAACGACGACATATTGTTTTGTTCATAATATTGCCAATCGTCTTCTCGAATCACCGCCGGCCACCCTAGCTAAGTACGAATGTTGTAGCGGTAACGAGCTAACTCTAATTCTTATTCTTAGTCTGTACTACTGCCGTGATAAACATTATTCATTATTGCATTATAGGTATCACTTAGAAATGCTTCTTAGGATACCAAAAAAAGTAATAACAGGGTATCCTCCTCTAACTCAATCGATATAGAGATTTGTATGACGAAACTACCATCATTGGAAAGAGCATTAAAAATTGATCAAGTGGGTATGTTTGTAGAGTGTTTGGTTGGATATTTCAATACTAAATTAACGAGGCGGCAAGAGCGTTGATATGGTCAAAAATTGCAAATTGCGTGCCCCAAGAGGAGGGTTCTGTCGGTAATTAGTGTCTACGGATCAACCTCTTCTCAACAGACCTAATGAAAACTGCACAGGAACCTGAATGAGCTATAAAGAATCTTCGACAGAAGATATTTCCATCTCATATCTCAAATAGATTGTTGTTTGTCTGACGGGCGTAGGGGGATAAGGTCCTCGGACTCTATTCACTACATATGGATGATGGCTAATAGAATATAAGTAACTGTAAAGAATGTCATTATTTGCAATGGAACTCTCCCTATTACCCTCAAACAACAATGAATCTTCACTAACAACATCACAAAGAGTACAACAATTAACATCCAATCCCAACCTACAAAGTATACTAAAACAACAAGTGAATAAGTCTGGATATGTTACGTCTGCTGGGTATAAGGCTGTATTGCAACAGTTTTTGTATAATACTGCTGTTGGTGATAATGAGATGGATTGTTCTTCTAATTATAACAATAATAATTGCAATGAGCAGCCCCAACATATAAATACTGCACAGAGCATTAGAAGAAGACCACGATCAATCAGCCATGATGAAACATCATACCATAATACAATACATCGAGGTACCTACAACCCACGAACCTCATCACGACGTCCACGCTCAATCAATGGTAGTTCAAGATTTGGTAGTATAATCCAATCAACTTCCAATATGACTACATCTACAATGTCATCAATGACCGCTTCAATAACTGCATCAATGAACAATTCCAAGAGTAGTTTAAATACTAGTTGTTTGAATGGTAGCATATTGAATGAATCATTCTTTGGTAGTGGTGGTGGCGGCGGTAAGCGGGGTAGCTTAAGTAATAGTTTGGGCATGAGTAAACGATCCAGTTACAGTTCCTATCCAATTGGTACCAGTATGACATCCTCCACAAAACGTAGTAGTATGTCAACATCAACAAATACACGTGGTAGTAGTACAATAAGTTCATTAACATACAGTAAACGATCAACATTTGAAACATTCACATTCGAAGATGATAATTCTCCACATTATAATAATTCTCCGGGTTGTGAGAATTATAACTTGGCACCAAGAAAAAGAAGTGATGTTAGTATATCTCACGAACAGTTGGATATATTACGAAGGGAAAGAGAGAGTGTAAGAAGAAGTGATATTGAGTTGAGGGGTAGTTCGAATAGTAGACGTGCTAGATTGAAAAAGTTGATTAGGTACGTTCTATTTGTTTTTGTTGGTTTGGTTTTGGGATGTTATTTGGGGATTGTTAGGAGCTTTGGACGAGGTTGTTGTTAAAGGCGTTTAGGAGGATTGTTGATTTGGGGGTATTGATTTGATATGGGGGTATTGTCGGGAGGTGGGGGATTCGGGCACGTGCCTTGCCTTAAAAAGTTCTTGTGCATATGATATGCTCAACTAACATTCTCTACTCCCTTCTCAACCCTCGTCGTTCCCTTATACCTACCCCCTTTAGTGTCAAGTTTGACCCACAAGATGATGATGATCAAGATCAGGATGCTGTACCGCCACCGCCGCCTAACAATGGGAAGGGACGGTTAACTGGTAGGACTTTTCCAAAAGAGGTTGCCGTACCGCCCTCCAGTGAAGACTTAAATCCCTCAACAAGCAAGGACGATGCTACCAAAAACAAGGAGGATGAGAGTAGTCCAGTTAGACGACGTCGGAGAAATAGAGGCAAGGACAAGAAGGAACGTAAAGACAAACTACTCTCACAACGTCAACATCAAGAAAGTCTACAAACTATTCTCTCCAATCCACGGGATAGTATCACAACCAACCGCACCAAGTCAAGTGAAGAGAATGATTTCGACAAATCATTCGATCCACAAGCATTCCTTAACAAGCTTTGTGAGGAAGGTAAATCATGTACTCAAGGAGGAGGAGCACCATCAGATACGAATAAGAAGTTATGTGATATGATGAATAAGAAGAAGAATGTTTGGTTGCCTTGGCCATCATCATCGTCGTTGTCTAAGAAGAGTTTGTTACGTACATCATCTTCGGCGGATAGTAATGATGATAGTATTAGTTTATCTTCGGTAATGTCGGCTGATGATGGCGATGACAACGAAGATATGAGCAAGGATATGAGCAAGTTGTTCAATAGTAGCAGTGGTGGTGGAGAAGGAGGGTGGTTGTCATGGCCTGATCAGAGTAGTAGCAGATCGCTTGGCAAGCCAACCAAGGAGAACCGGAGGACAAAGTTATCCTCCGATAGTACTACCCAGCCTGTTGCTACCTTGCCATTGTCAAGTACGTCGTCTTCTACCAAGAGTTCAAGAGCACGTGCTGCTTAGATAGATTAACTTAATAATGAACAGTTGTACAAATGTAAAGTACTATTTTACTCTGTTATACTTTCCTAATCCTAATATTAAAAGTAATGACTACTTTGCAGCTCTGGCTCATATTCTGGCATCCCGTCATCTTTCGAAGTGCTTCCCGCATTAGTAGCAACTATCCCCGCAAGATGATCTATATCGGTATTAGCCACTGCGGCTGTAGTATCTTCTCTGGTGGGCTTAGCTGATTCTGAATCTCCCCTCCTTAAGCTCGTCATTATATGGGCTATATCAATTGCTTCTGGTGAGGGCTGTGTTGTGATGGTGGTGGTGGCCTGGATTGGTGAAGAGTGTGTATCCATTTCAACATTACCTCCAAGTGAAAACCGTAACGGGATATTGATCGAAGCCTGTAACTGAATGGTTGTCTCCAAAACATGATCCTCGTTTACTGCCGCTACCTTCTTCTTCTTCCTCTTCTTCTTCGCCATTGTCTTCTTACTTGAACTATCTTGAACCTCCGACGCTATAGCAACCATACTCGACGCATAATATCCCCTCCGTTTCATCTCTTCAATAGCATATTGTTGAATTAAAGCAGCATCATACTGAGGTTTCTCCTCTAATACTTCATTCTTCTCCGCCTCATTCTCTCTTTGTTGAATCTCTTGACAAGCATGATGATACTTCCTCTGTTCGGCTGCTGCCAACTCTCTACAATACTCTATAACCTCCGGGATTGCATTACGCCAATTCGCTGATACAGTCTTACTCATTTCTGATAGACTCATCCGTCCAGGGACTTTTCTATGCTTCCGTTTCTTCTCTATCTTTGCTTTATGTAAACTAGAGTACCAATATGGTGCCATAATAACGTCTTGATACCGTTCTGGACGAGGCCATTCAAGTGGATCGTGATGGTTTGGATCATGGGCTGCCAACACCAGTGGGTCAACAGCACCGCCATCTACTATCTGTGTAAGGTAGGCCTTTTCAATTCGGAAGAAGATTGTATAATCTGTAAACGGTTTCGGTGGGAGGAGTTTTGATGAAAGTTCGAGCAGCTTCTTCTTCGCCTGCTTGGCCTCCTTTGATGAAATGGGTTGCTTCTTCTTGGATGGGGTGCGGCTCCTCTTCTGATGTACAGTATTACCGAGAGATGCAAGTAAAGGGAGGGCGCCATCTACTACTGTCAACCGGTCTGTGGATTTGAGCATACTTGCGGTAGTTGACTTCTGCTGTATCTGTGCCATCTTGATACGTAACTTTTCCTCAATCTTGTGGCTCATCTCTGGTGAAGAGGGTGGATTCCTTGACTGCTGTCCTAGAGACATCTTGACTCGTAGTTTCTCTTCGACCTTGGAACGGATCATGGCTTCCTTATCAGTCTCCTCGGCAGGAGCGGACGACTCACTCCGTACCAATTCAGTCTTTAATCGTTTATGATCTGGATCCTCATCGGTTGTACTACCTGCCTTCCTCTTCCTTGCTGATTCATAGGCATTTAGGCTTTGTAAATAGCGACGGAATGAATCCCTCGTCTTTACCCAATTCTCCTCCCCAACAATAGTACGTAACTTTTCTTGAAGAGATCTCAACTTGGCAGGTGTATACTCATCCACCGCTTGTTGAATAGTACTATAATAGACTTGTATTTGAGATTTAGCCTTGGTATATGTATCCTTATCATGAACCTTGAGATTATTCATTAACATTCGTAGGAACATTAAGAAGCCTTCTCTTTCCTTCCTCCCTGCCCTATTTGTGACATTAAGTTCTTGTTGTTGCTGTTGTTGTGGTTGATGCTGCTGCTGTTGTTGATAATTGACATGGTTGACAGCTTGAGGAGGCTGCCGAGCCTGAATAACTTGATTTGCTGTTTCTCCGTGTATCACATTGGATGAGGATTCTTTCTCCTTAACACTGCCATCATCATTATCATCCTTATTAGTACTACTCAACTTATCATTATGACCATTGTGTACTATTGTATGAGTTAGACGACGAGGAGGGTGAGGATAATAATAACCAAGCGGCGGCTGGGGTGGATATCTGTGTTGACTAAATCCAGGATGTATGTTACCCGGAGGTGGTGGAAGATATCCGTATTGAGAATATCCAGTAGGATGCACCATGTCATAATGTTTCGGAATATACTTCCCACCATGTTTAATACATCTTCCACCCTGCTGTGCTGTGTTATTACAACCCTCGAGATTACATGTAACTTTGTTTATGTGAACCAAAGTTGGTGGAGGTACACCATAAGGTATCGGAGGCATATACATGGGAGGAGGTAGACGAGGCCTCTGCCTCTTGTATATCTTCACGGGAGAAACTGATAATTTACTGACCGTGCCTCCTGTTACTTCACCGACAGTGCTCTCTTGTTTATTGAGGCCTTCCAATTCGTCTGTTTCCTTAGTATTAGGCAGGGGGTGCATGGGGTGCTCACTTGTATGCACGGGAGGAGGTGGCCAAACCTTCTTCTTGCTCGTTATTTTCGCGGGAGAGTCCTGTTCTGTTGTTGCCATCCCTACTGCCTCCTCTAATGGTTGAACTATTTTGGTACCCTTAACAACAGCTTCTGCCGCCGCTTTAATAAATGCCATTGGTAATTCATCAATGGGAGGTTGAGTCATACTCTTTGCAATTATATCACTACTTGATATACCCGCTTCTTTCTCTTCTTGACTCTCATCCTGTTCCGTGGTTACCGCCACACCTACTACCTTCTCCTCCTCCGATGTACTAGAACTTTGAACATCATATGACATGTCATTCATTAACTCCTCCCGTCCTGATTCATATTCAACATAAGCATAAGCCTCATCTCGTGCACTTATAATAATCCTCTTCAATTCATCTCCTTCATAAAATAATGTAGACTCTCCGTCATCGTCGGCCAACTTGTCTCTTACCAACTTAACTGCCAATAATGCAACTTCCTTTGTATCGAATACACCAATGTATAGCGGTTTACTGTGGTGAGTTATCTGTGCTTGCCATTTGTTATCATTTCTTAGTGTAATACCACTACCCCATTGCTGCTTTGATGGATTCTTCTCATTGGTATCCTCCTGATCTGTCTTTGCATATGGATTATCTCCCGCTAGACTACTACTACCCCGCTCTCTTCTTCTCCTTGGATTAGTAGGGTTACCACTACTACTCATGGAACTTGGACTACTGTTGGAAGAACTTGGACTACCACTGTCATTAGTACTACCTTTCTTAAGGGTGCCCTTAATCTCAACACGTTTAATATACTCAACTTCATTAAGCTTACCACGGATAAAGTGTGGATGGGACCATACATTTGTATTTGGGGATGTTGTAAATCCCCATAGGTTTAGTTGTCTTGTCTGTGATTTGTATTGAGTTGGCGTATGGTTTTGGAGTGGTTGGGATAGAGGATAGGGCGGGACATAAGAGAGAGAGATTATGAGAATACGAGGTTTATGTTTTGCAATATGTACAGCACTTCACACATTATAATCATATTGATCATACCGAATCAATACGTACACACAAAAAAACTTACAAAACTTCTAAACTTAGTCTGCTTACTAAACAATCCCACAATCTCATTCATTAATATTTCTTTATTATATATAGTAAATGATTTATTGTCTATATTCCATTTAATACAATCATGTATATTAGGTATGGGAGAGTTGGAAGCGTATTCGAGTATGGAGTGGAGTTTGTATGGAAAATGTTGGTTTGTTTGATTGTTGTTGTTCGTTTGTATTGTATTGATAATATCATTCGCTTTGGTTTGTGAATTGCTATCATTCGTGCCGTCTACTTTGGTATCCTCCGCTGCTTCTGCTTGCTGTTGGTGACGTTTGGCAGTTAAGCTAGATTGATATATCATTGCACCGAATTCATCATCGGAATCGGAATAGTCTGGCATTGTTGTTGTACTAGTTTTTATTAGGCTTGGTTAAGACATAAACTAATGATTGAGAATTAATGTTAGTATATTATGCAATACTAAAAGTATTGAGCAATTATATGAGAGTATAGTCTGTTGTTATCGCACCACTACATATTACTCTAGTATCGTATGAATTGTTCTACATTGGCTGTCTGTCTCTAATGACCCCCATCATTCGTTCAAGACAATTGTAGCTCGCGGTTATAGTTCTCACGGTATTGGCATTCAAATCACGCGAAACACACATTATGCAAATTTGCACACAAGTTGCTATAGGGGCCAGCACAAATTGAGCTGTAGGCATCAAGTATGTAGGTTGCGATATGTGTATGTATCATATATCATACAATCAATCGGTATGTGATGTGATTATGGTTTTGATAACCGATATAGACAATAGAGTATGTATTAGATGATCTTAACTCAGAGAAGAATCCTCCTGCAAAATTTTGACACTATTTTTCAACAACTCGTTAACTCTGGCCTGCCGCTTCGATATGAAATATCCGACCAAACTCTCTGTAAACATACCATCTTAATCAGTTTTTTATGCTCTTTCGAATGGTGGTAGTTTCATAATACCAATCGTTATATTGATTGAGTTAGAGGAGGATATATAGTCATTATTATTTTGGATTTTGGTTCGTATCTTTTTAGCATCAACGGGGCATCAAGAGGCAAAGGTATCAAAAACATCAAATATATCATCATCTGCACAATTCATATACATCGATACTAATAAATAGAAGAGACACTAATCATTATCCATCCGCATTTCATTACGTATTGTTGGCGGATCGCAATAGAAAAAGGTCGATTATACTACACAAATAAATTAGAATAGGTACCATGCAACAGATTGCAACACATCAATAATAGACATCATCATGGCACTCGACCTATCCGATGATGAGGAATTAGGTGAATTTATATATAGAACTAGTCGTACTGCAAAGTTACTAAGAGAAAAGAAAGAGAAGGACGATGAAGATGATATGTACAAAGATACCAACACATCAAATTATCCTCAACCCATCAACATTAAAGAAGAAGCAGTAAAGGTCGAGGTGAAGACCGAAGATGACGACGTTAGTACTGATCATGATCATGTTCCTGAGTATGTTTCATCGTCGGGCTCCGATCCGGTGAAGTGTGAAGAGACAGATGATGAAGAGCCCCGATCGTCAGCAAAACCTACTACTCAATCTAATGCATCTATTCAGGAAATTATAGATATTCAACACACGAGGAAGAGGAGATATCGCAGTAAAAGAAAAAGAGAAGCAGAAGAGAGCAATGGATCCGTCCAAAAGACAGCCCATATGATATGTTCTGTTGAGGGGTGTACCCGCAAAGCAGCTGATAGTGGTACGTGTAGGAGATTACATAAGGGATATTATATTTGCAGTATCGAAGGATGCACAAACCGAGTTCAGAATAGAGGAGTTTGCACCAGGCATGGTGCCAAGAGAAAGGTGAAGACTTGTAGTCACAAAGGATGCACCAAACAAGCTCAGAATGGCGGAGTATGTTGTAAACATGGTGCATCATGGACGACTTGTAGCCATGAAGGATGCACAAACCAAGTTGTCAATGGTGGGGTGTGTGTTAAGCATGGGGCCGTATTGAAGACTTGCAAACATGAAGGATGCACTAACAATGCTCAGAATGGAGGAGTATGTACAAAGCATGGTGCCAAACGACAGACCTGCCGTCATGAAGGATGTACAAACTGGAGAGTACAGGGAGGAGTTTGTGTTAAGCATGGTGCCAAATTGAAGACTTGCAGCCATGAGGGATGTACAAACTATGTCAAGAAGGGAGGATTTTGTACTAGTCATTATGTCGAGCTCTGAAGTACCAGGTCCCTTCAGCCTTAATAGAGATACTTATTCCACTACCATGTACCGTGCATCATCTGCCGCTTGGTTGGTTGCAACTACTTGTGCCTGTGCACACTAAGTTGTTTTTGTACTCATGATCATCTCTTGTAGTACTCTTACTTAGTAATAAATTAAGTAAAGCAAACTGTGTTATCTGCACATACAAATCAATCTTGTTCTTAAGGCATTTCTCAATAGTACTATCACCACGGCAACTTGCAAAAAAGCAATCGTCAGGTGAGTACCTCTCGACTATATTTATCTCATATCGGCTTCTTGTTGACTTAATCCACTCCGGCCTCTCTTGTACTATGATGTTGGCTGTCAAATCCTCCCAGAGTTTATTTACATCGGGAAGTCCTGCTTCATCTACAGCTCGCAGTGAAGAGGTCGATACGTAGACAACTAATTATCAATAGAACCCTCCTCACTAGGGCACGCAATTTGCAATTTTTTGACAATCTGACAATCAAAGGCTCTACCGCCATGTTAATTGGTAATATCAGACCAAATACTCTGTAAACATACCAACTTATTCAGTTTTTAATGCTCTTTCCATTGATGGTAGTTTCACAATACCAATCATTATATTGATTGAGTTAGAGGAGGATACACCAGTAGTTACTTTTTTGGTATCCTTCAGAATATTATGTGAGCAAATATCAAGTAAACATCAAGGTATAACAAATCATCATCTGCACAATTCATATACTCGGTATTATTTTCAATACCTAGAATAAACAATAATAATTATCCATCCGCATTTCATTCCGTATTGTTGGCGGATCACAATAGAAAGAGTCGACGAAAGGGGCAATAAGATCAAACATTCAATATATTTCGGCAATTTGTATCGTTGGAGCACACAGTAGAGAGAGGGCGAGAGGTATATACTTCTACATTGCATTTTAAACTCTAATCTTTGCAACATCAATATCATCATCTATCATCATGACACTCGACCTATCCGATGATGATGAATTAGGTGAATTTATATATAGAACTAGTCAAACTGCAAAGTTGCTATAAGAGAGAAGCACGAAAAGGAGGATGGGGATATGCACAAATATAACACATCAAATGTTCAACAGCAACCCATCAACGTCAAACAAGAAGCAGTAAAGGTCGAGGTAAAGACTGAAGATGATGTCAGTACTGATGATGAGCGTAGTAGTCCGGAGGATGTTGTATCATCGTCGTCGGGATGTGATTCGGTAAAGAGTGAAGAGACAGACGATGAGGTGCTTGGTGAGGATACCAACAACAGATCAAATGAACAGCATCTGCCCACTGGTGATAGCACTAATGATGAATATGGTAGTGAAATTAAAGCAACAGAACAACAACAGAAGTCTACCCAATCATTGGCAAACTACACTACTCGGCCTAGAGCATCAACTGTGCAGGAAAGTATGAACATTCAATGCATAACAAAGAAGAGGAAAAGAGAAGCAGTAGACGAGAGCGATGGATCCGTTCAAAAGGCTGCTCGTATAGAGTGTTCTGTTGAGGGATGTACCTACAAAGCAGCTGATAGTGGTACGTGTAAGGCTAAACATAAGGGGTATAATCATTGCAGCCAAGTGGGATGTATCAAACAAGCCAAGAAAGGAGGAGTGTGTAAAAGACATAAAGAATTTGCTAAGAAGAAGGCTGCCCGTAAGTTATGTTCTGTTGCGGGATGTAAACGTACAGCAGCTGATAGTGGTAAGTGTTCGAAACATAATGGATATAATCTTTGTAGCCAAGATGGATGTACCAAACAAGCAAAGAAGGGAGGAGTTTGTAAAAGACATAAAGAGTTTGCAAAAGTTAAAGAGAAGAGTATAGAGTGTTCTGTTGAGGGGTGTACGGGCAAGGCAGCTGATAGTGGTACCTGTAAGTATAAACATGGTGGGTACAATCATTTTGCGAAATCTCCCCGATCGTTAGCAAACCAGACAACTACTCAACATAGAGCTATTCAAGACAGCATAGACATTCACACAAAGAAGAAGAGGAGATAGAAGAGGTCAGTACTGATGACGAGCAATATAGTCCGGAGTATGTTGTATCATCGTCGGTGTATGATCCTGTGAAGAGTGAAGAGACAGATAACGAGGATACCAACAACATATCAAATAATGAACAGCATCTACCCATCAAAGAAGAATATGATGAGGTCAAGAACGAAGATATTAGCATGGATGACAATGATAATAGTGAAAAGAAAGAAGTAGGATTACGAACAAGGAAGTCTCCCCGCTTATTAGCAAACCATCACACCACTCAACCTAGGAGATATCGCGGTAAAAGAAAAAGAGAAGCAGAAGAGATAAACGGAACTATTCAAAAGACTGCTCGTGTGGAGTGTTCTGTTGAGGGGTTTACAGGTAAGGCAGCTGATAGTGGTACGTGTTCGACAAAACATAGGGGATACAAACATTGCAGTCAAGATGGATGTACAAATCAAGTTCAGAATAGAGGAGTTTGTGTTAAGCATGGGGCCAAAGTGGAGATCTGCAGCCACGATGGATGTACTAAACATGCAAAGAGGGGAGGATTCTGTGTAAGACATGGGGCAAAACAAAATGCAGTCATGATGGATGCACCAACCAAGCTCAGAATGGAGGAGTTTGCATGAGGCATGGGGCAGTAGTAAAGACTTGCAGCCATGAGGGATGTACAAATCAGATCAAGAATAGAGGAGTTTGTATTAGGCATGGTGCAAAAGTAAAGACTTGCAGCCATGCTGGATGCACAAATCAAGTCAGAAGTAAAGGAGTTTGTGTTAAGCATGGTGCTTCATGCATGGTGCAAAAATGAAGACTTGTAGCCACGAAGGATGTACAAATTGGTTAGTGAAAGGAGGATTCTGCACTAGACATGGGGCAAAGAGAAAGACTTGTACAAACAATGTTCGAAAAGGAGGAGTTTGCATTAAACACGGGGCATTTGAAATCGATCAAGACTGCTAAGGCTAAATGATAAGATATACTATTAGCCAACCTCTTTCCTATTAGCTTTATAGACATTGAGAAGTATATGCAATGATAAAGACAACGTGGCTTATTAATGATTACCTCCAACTTAGACAGGCTTACTTGTGTATCCATATCATCCTCCATATAGGATGCACAAACAAGAGAGTAAAGGGAGGAGTTTGCATTCGACAGCACCGTGGACAAAGAAGACTTGCAATAAACTTATAGTTATGTGTCCACACCTTTATAAACAGGAAACTATCACCACGGCAACGCCTTGCAATCTTCGTCATCTGGTACCTCTCGACGATTTATCTCATATCGGCTTCTTGTTGACTTAATCCACTCTGGCCTCTCTTGTACTATGATGTTGGCCGTCAAATCCTCCCAGAGTTTATTTACATTGGGTAGTCCTACTTCATCTACGGCTCGCAGTATATAATACTTTTGATCTCTTAATTCCCATCCCCAGTTTGTTAGTCTAATCACATGCAGTTTGGCCCTCTCTCTACCGTGCCGCCCTAGAGAAATGCATGATATGCCCACGTCGTTATCTCCTTTTGTTTTCCACATCAATTGATTCATAGGTATGTATGATGAAACATTTCCATCAGGAGAAAACACAACAGTTAGCAATGATAATCCTACCCCGGTTGAGAGAAGACCATTTTGAGGTGTCTGTTTAAACCAATCACGCCAATCAAATGTCAAATTACAAAGTTCATCACGTGTGAGATATGTTCTCTTTGCATCTTCCTCTTCATTATTATATGTATTCATCCAATAATGTTCATCGGGTTGTGTATTAAAGTTCTCTAATGCTCGTTCCCATCTCTGTTTATATCCCCATTTCTCTCTCCATCTACGCTGACATAACTGTTTCCAAACTACATTCTGCCTTGCTGCATTCTCTAGTATCGGTAAAGTGATACATATCTCATCTATATCCTCTTTGGATGTGGCAAGATAGGATAGTATACATGCCAAACTATCATCAGACAATAATGCTAATCCAGCTTGATCTAACCCTCCATTAGTCAAGAATTCTTTAGCAGCTTGAACACAGCTATACACACACGGCATACCAATGTCTAAATTCTCTTGTGCTACAGTTGCAACAGTTTTTAGTATGGCACGTACTTGTATTTCATGTAGAGTAATGTTTGTTTTATCGTATAGTATATCAAATGTTGGTATATCATTGTCGGGATATGTTGATGGATAGGATACTGTTAACCTCAAATCGTCTGGAAGTCTAAGTCGTGAAATATCATTATTATTAAACTCTTTGGTCTGCAGATGTATCGAGTATGAGATAGGTTCTCGACTACTACTAAGAAGAGTGAACCCGTCTGCAAAGATTGCAACCATTGATTCCATCTCCTCTTCTTGAGCAATACTCGTCGGTAGTATCTTCTCCTCCTCTTCGTTACTCATCATGATCTCTACAGCATTTAATCTCCCCTCTATATCGGTATCATACGCACAACGATCTCAATAACTAACTAGCAGTAGCGCCGTCAATGCCGCAGAGTAAGAGACTTATACTCTAGTAACACTAGCTACTCTCAAATCACATCTCACATCGCTCAATTTGACAGATAAGCCCGTATCATTTTGCAAGCTCACGCACGATACTCACTCGTTTGCACTACAACAACTCAAACCTCAAATCTCAAAAACTCATCTTCATCAAACTCAGCCTCCACCATGATATCAACCAATTACAATATGTATCAAATTATATATCTATCAATATTATTATTATGTTATACCAATAGAATTGTGGTGGAATCATTTTCATCATCCTTGCCTATTGCAATAACAACTAATTCTAGACAACATTACACATCATTATCGAGATGTAGTAAAAGGAGTAGTTTATCAATGAGTGCTGGCGAGGCTACGCTTCCTATGCCGATAGAAGGAGAAGGTACGTATTGCATTGCATTATACGATGTATATTATTTAGCGGCCATGTACGGTTTTAGTTGAGCAGCGAGGCGTTGCAAAAATTGAGGGTCGTGCGTCATCCGAGCATTTTCTACTCAGTAGAATATGATAAAGGCATTATCCGGTTCGAATACACACCATAGATGGTCGTTATATTGGGGATGAAACATTTGTGTTTACAGTTTCGTTTGTGGGCGAATTGCAATCACAAAACTTTTGCTCATATCTTGGGCACATAATTTTGACTTGTTGCTCGCATCTTATGCTCAACTTTCTCTAATCACCATATGGTACCCCCCAAAACCTCAATTAAACAATTTAAACAATGCAACATCTCTAGACGATGATGATTGGGAAATGGTAGAAGAGGAATTTGAACTATTAACAGAACGTGACTTTTACAATACAGAATGGAAAATTGGTACATTAATGGATGACAAGCCACGTGATGCAAAGTCAATTGATACAACATGGGTACGATTACAAACAACCGAATCAGGTGAGAATAAAGCAGTATGGGGTGATGATTCCAAAGGCAAATGGACCATCGATGTACCATCACAATTCTTCTCAATATCGAAAGAATCATTTGGGGGATGGTTTGGGAAACAAATATGGGCGGGTACTATTGATGATTATTATTTTTTAGATGGTACCGTACGAGGATGGAGTCCTATTAGTCCAGCGAGTGTTATTGGACAATGGCAGGCTGTTCGATTAGGTGTTGTGGAGGGTGATAGGGTTAGTAAGGATGAACGAGGTGAGGCTCCTTGGTTTGCTAAGGAGGATGAGGATAATGAAGCTACAGCGGCAGTAGGGGGATTAAATGAAAGTAGTAGTACTAGTGCAGACGACGAAGACAATGAGGATGCATCATCGTAAATACCCTCGGGGAATGTAGCAGTAATTATGAAGATAAAATTATGTTATTTTAAGGTATTGTACTTTGACTCAACTCTCGGATAGTAGATACTGCAGTATAACATCCTTAACCGTTCCAGGCACTTCAGAACGACATGCTTCACGATTGTCTCCGCCTGTCTGACTTATCTTTGCCTTCCATAATGCTAATTCAAACAGTGCTGTTGCTTCTTTTATTTCATAGTAGGCAATTAATCCCTTAACCTTTGTCAGTTTTTCATTATCAACATCGATTATTATTTCCACCCAGCTTCCCCACTGTCTTTCTATCTCTCGACGAACGGTAGGGATGATCAGCTCTCCGTCTCGCCATTCTAACCCAGCAATATCATCCATCTTGGCCTCTATATCACTTTGTCCAGCCTGAATGACATCATCCAAACGAGTAGAAAGGCTAGGGAAATTGAATCTCTCCAATGACGAGCATCCACTGAATGCTTCATCTGCAATCATTATTTCCTCATTATGTATAACAACCTCCCTTAATCTACAGCAATTAATAAATGCATTTTGACCGATCTCAGTGATAGTTGAAAGAATTGTGATATGTTCTAATGAGAAGCAACATTCAAATGAAGAATCCCCGATCTTGATCAGGTCTTCATTCAGTGCCACCTCCCGTAAATTGTTACAACACCTAAATGCACGCTCACCAATCTCCGTAACTGCAGATGGGATTCTTATGCTTTGTAACGATGTACAATCACCAAACACTTGTCCTTTGATCATCTTAATTCCACAATTCAACACAACATCCCGTAAATTTTCACAATGGCTAAATGCAGCCACATCAATTTCATCAACAGTAGATGGGATTGTAATACTTTGTAATGCTCGACAGGAAAGGAATGCACTGGCCCCAATCTTTTTTAATCCGGCATTGAGCACCAACTCTCTCAATCCTGTACAACAACTAAATGAAGCAGTTTCAATCTCAGTAACAGTAGAAGGCATTGTGATTCTTTCTAATGCTTGACACATATTGAATGCACCCCTGCCAATTCTCTTAAGACCTTCGTTTAACACTACCTCCTTCAAACTTTTGCAATATTGAAATGCATACTCACCAATCTCAGTTACAGTAGATGGAAGAATTATGCGCTCTAATGAATTGCATTCCCTAAATGCAAAGTCCCCAATTATTTGAAGGCCCTCATTGAATACTACATCTATCAAACTGGTGTCTTTAAATGTATGATTTCTCACCTCAATAACATTTGAATGAAACCGTGCAATAACTACATCCTTAGGTACACTGTCGTTCCCCGTATACTCAAACACCGCACTCATTTATGTAAAAGTGTGCAGCACAAGATGTGTTATTTTATGTGGTGTACAATTGCAACTTAATTTGAGGCAGGCTTGGAGACTTTTGGTAATTTGAACTGATACAAGCATCAATACGCATGAGCTCTCGTATGATAACTAGATAATTGATCTCAATACGAGCAAGCAGAGGCGTATTGCAATAGGCAAAAGTAGGCTTCTATCTTTGGAGTCTTTGTTCGAGCTTGATATTGACACTTCTACTATGAAACTACTACCGTAAAAAGATCATTAAAATCCGATCTAGAGGGTATAAGGAATGTATAGAGACCTACAATATTCCGATTGATTGCCGACGATCATCCTCCTATGATAATATTATGGGGCAACTAGTAAAGGAGTGAGTGCAAAAAAAAGGATACCAGAGTGAAGATGCAAATATTGTAGCAGAGCTGAACACCAGAATCAATACCAATTGAGATGATAATGGAAAGGATAAACATCTAGGCAGAGCTCTATGTACTGATTAGATTTTGAGCTCTTTCAATTGGTGGTGGTTAATATCAGATCGGTATCCTTAGGCGTGAAGATTTTTTGAGTTTGAGTGTTGCCTTGTCTATATCCCCTGATAATCACCCCCTAGTCGATGTAGAGCAGTAAACAGAGGAGTTTATAATGATTTGGGTTCCAAATTTGCATTTATCGGGTATAGAAAACGGTCTGTGATTAGTCACAAAAGATACAAAAAGGTACACATCTTATGAGTACATAGTTGTCAGTTGTTTATCAATATAATCTCAATTGCTTGTGCATACAACAACAACGATTCTTGGCTATTTATCTAATAAATTGAGTATATTGCAAAGAAAGATTCATACGATAACTTACGGCAGTGAGGGATACCCATTGAAAGTAGTTCACCTCAAAATCGACAATCGAGCTTGCAACTACTGAAACCCCGAACATCTCTAATACAATATGTCTACTCATAATACCGAAGGACGACGTGAGATAGAAGCAATAAAACAACGTCTATCCGCTGCTAAATCACAAGTATCTACAGCCACAAACAATGTAGCCTCTACTAAAGCAATGGCTACCAAGATGATTGAAAGTGCACAAACTATGTCAGATATGGCCGAGAAAGAAGTTAAAGAAATCGAATATACACTAAAGAAGGCAAAAGACAAAGCCAAGGAAATGAAGGATGCATTAAACAATGTAAAAAGTATGACACAAAGTAATATTGATACTATGCAGTCTCAATTAGAAACATCAAAGAAGGAGTTGAATGATGTTGAAAAGTTGTTAACAGAGGCGGAACAACGAGCTACGCAAGAGGCCGAGGGTAGTAGTAATAAGCGGAGGAAGATATCACCTCAAACTATTAGTTCTGGTATTACCGTCAAAATGGAAGAGGATAATGATTATGATAAAGAGACGGATAATGAAGAAGAACCGGATTATAACAACATAACTGTAAAAATGGAACAGGATAGTGATCATCACTATGATGACGAGACTGACAAAGAGGACGATGATGAAGAGTACGAAATTGCAAACCAAACAAACAATTCGGCTGCTAACTCTAAAACTAATGCTGCATCTTCTAATAGCAACACGGGTAGTAGTGAATTAAACAATGGTATGAACAGCGCAACCGGGAGTACAAACAATCAAGAGGCAGCTATTGGCCAAATCAATCAAGTAATTGTGGAGGGTTGGGCCAACTCTAACTGTAATGGCACGTACACCAAAATAGTTGGGCAGACGCATGACGGTGCTCCAGTGTATTGCAATAGCAAAGGGAAAGTTATTTATCGTAATTCAATGATCATGGGACCTAACAATTGGTTTATTAGTGATTGGAATGGGAGTGATAGTTCTATCGAAGGATGCCATTATTGTGGATCTCCCAACTACGCTGACAATATGACTCCTCCAACAAGCGGCTGGGTAGACCTAAACCCCATCACGATGGGGGTATTAGTCCAGCATCCAAAGTTACGACTAGTTGCTGCCAATATTGAAGCTAATTCGGGTAGTCGTCAATCGAATGATGACATGAACTACACAGCTACAAGTACGACTAACAATAATGATCATGCATATGATGATGATACTGATAAAGAAGATGATGAGGAGGATGAAACTACAAATCAAACAACAAACAACACTAGTGACAACTTTAACCAGGTTGTTGTTGAGGGTTGTGGATTGTCTGATGTAAATGGTACTTACAACAGAGTACCCGGAGTGATGTATAAAGGTGCTCCAGTGTATAGTAAAAAGGTATTGCATATGGGGACTATCTTATCAGATAAAAAAGCAGTTGAATATGTAATCTATCGAAATTCGATGAGTTTCAGTCCTAACAATTGGTTTATTAGTGGTTGGAAAGGCTCTGTATCGGATATTGACAGTTCACCAAATAATGTGAGCCTTTATGGTTCTCCTCAGAATGCAGACTGCTTGGCTCCACCAGTAAATGGATGGAAGGTGACTTATGGATGCCAGCCGGCTCCTAAAATCTCTACCTCGTCGGCACCTGCTACTGATATTCAGCCTACAAACTCTTCAATGGGTTACGAAGCCGAAGCTATTGTTAGGAAAACTGTGGGGCGTCGAAATACAGTTCCCGGAGAATTGAAAGATGCTGAAGAACTACTCGTTACCGCAAGGGATGCAACAAGGACTTTAAAGACTCACCTGGGTTATGTTGATCAAATGCCGACATTAATGGCATCTATATTAGATCAGCACATAATGGCACAACACCGGTCTATACCAAAAGAGGAGTTTGGAAGGATAAATCAGTTACCTTTACACTCTTTTGGGATAGAGTAAAAACCTGGTACATTGGTCTGGAGTGTCTAGAAACAAAACACTTGGATAGGTTTACACTGTTCAAATCACCCGTTATTACAATTCTCCAAGGCCAAGACAGTAGCATGATTCCTCCAGAAAATGGATGGAAAGTAGTTGGTAGAGTACGTGGGGGTGTCTTACCTGCTCCACAATGTCGTCCTATGATCGACAACAACATCGTTAGTGCTGATCATCGCCCTGGACTCTCAAATGTGGATCAAATAGTAGTTCGAGGGTGTGAAAAACCCGAAGTTAATGGTGCTTATGATCGAGCAGCTAACTTGGTATACCGAGGCAATTCAGTATACATTAAGCCAGGACAGTGGGATGTCAGCACAAGTACGGGGTCACCCAACTTCGTTATATATCGAGATGTCTTGTCCTCAATCAAGAGTGATTGGTATATTGGTCGCTTGTATAGTGAAGTCACAAGTGCCAATATTGGTACATCTCCTACTGTATACACATCACAACATAACTCTGTAACCCCTCCAGAGACGGGTTGGGATGACTGGGATCCATTTATCTTTAGAAGGGATAGGGGTTTGCCAGGGTAAATCTCTACTCATAACTCGGGGTTATGTCGCTGAATATTAAACAGTATAGAGTAGAACAGAAGTGATTGAGAGAGAATGAAGAATAGGGTCCCCTGTGCATTGTGGAAGATAATTGAGGATTGAGAAAGAAACAGACTATGCTTTTGATGCTCGATTTAAAGTAAGGATCATCTATGTACTGTAGTTACTATGACCCGACACTTTGAAACATTCCTGCCTTCACTAGAGCCTGCCTTACATATATAATCAACACTTCATTACAAACTAACCTCAACATAGGCATCATTATCATTCTCCATCTCCTCCCTATTCATTCGTAACTTCTCCAACGCTTCACTAGCAATCTTCACAACCTCATCATGATCCATATTCAACCTCAAACCAATATCCTTAGCACTCCATCCTTTCCCACCATACTTACTATCAACTAAACCAAATCTTAATTGTATAATAATCAATTCCTCTTCTGTCAATGTCTCTTTTAGAAACTCATTTAATTCCTCATTGATCAAGTAGTGATGTGTATATGATAATGGATTGTTTAATTCTTCGGTATCAGTTAAGACATCCTTGAGTGGTGATACTGATCGTTCGGGTGGATCGTTAGTCCAATCATCTTCTTGGAAGTTAATTTGGGCGAGTAATTCTTGTTCATTATCGGATAGTATGTCTACTGATGTTGTTGAGGCTGTTGTTGATTCGGTTGTTGATGAATCTCCTTTCTTATCCCCCTCGGTATCTATCCGAGAACTCAATCCATATCCCTCACCTACACCAGATAATGTCGGGTCATATATCTCCAATCCATCCTCAACACTAACATATGCATCACTACCATGCTTACTCTTGTATAACTTTCGATAGAGTAATAACTTCTCAGGATTAACATTAACTTCATTTGCAACTTGTGTTAATGATGGTTCCTTTCCTAAAGTTTGTCGTAACTTGGTAGCGGCTACATTTGCAGATTGTAATGTAGTTTGGATTGATAACGGTAGACGAATCTGTGATGATTGAGCCATGTATTGTAAGAAAGAGGAGGTTATACTTTGCTTGGCATATTCTTCAAATGAAGAATTGTTATGTTGTTTATAATTGTCATAGGTTGACATTGCTCTTAGTAATGATATCATACCCTCTTGAACTAGATCATTGTAGGATAGACCTTTTCTAGTGGTTGGTGCAATATCTCCGCTTGCACCTCCACCAACATCATTGTGTCTGCTGGTGTCATCTTGACCAAGGCTTGATAACATCTCACGAGCCAGCTCGTCAACTAGATATGAGAGGAGTAAAGGAAGAGATAGTTAGCGGCGGAAGTATAAACTCAAAGCATACGCATATATTGCAACAAATAAAGCTAACTATATCCGCCACATCCACATACGAATCCACACAACAGAAACGTACCTAATCTCAACCCATCACGTGTTGAAAATGATTCCTTATCCGAATGTTGCCGTCGATCATTATGCGCTACTTCCCATTCATATATCGCCGAGGCTAACTCGCTATTGATATTACCATTAGTGCCATCTATTAATATTGATTCTAGTGTTGGTGAGGAAGATTCGATTGATGCTGTCATGTAGATTTGTGTAGAGGAGGAGTACCGATGTTGGTGTGTAGAAGAAGTTGATATAGTTTGAAAGGCCGTAGATTGTTGCAGTAGCAACATTGAGAGTGCTACTCGATAAGAAATCATATTGGTTTATCTAGTTGCAATATATAACGATATGAGGTACTAAATGCTTGGTTGTATATAATATTGCAAGCTGTTATTTGTAATTCTGTTCTGATTTCTTTTCTGATGCACCTTCTAAAGTGATGAATTCTCCGCTTATTGAGTAAAGTAGCGATAAATTCAATAATATACTGTCATAAACATTGAAGTAGTAAAGTCAAATACATATTCTAATGAATGATTGTGGTTCTTATTCGGCTTAGAACTGTGGCTTTGTTTAATTATCTACTAGTACAGCAGTACCGTAATAATATTCGTTTGATTTGATGGCTTTCTTTTTTGTGTCTGATACGACTTCATTTCTCCCTATAAGTTCTTAATGAGTTTTAGCGATATAACGGAAAGCAGCGGTCAACCCCCTTCTCTCCTCTTTGTCTTATGTATTGCCTAGTGTACACATGATACTAAGCCATAGCAGACCTCTATCAACTCAGTAGATATATTGAAACTTTCTCTGCTAATGGTGGCGAGTATACTCATTGGGTTGTGGTAATGGCAGTCTTTGATAATGTATGTTGGGTCGCAAGTGCATTGATCATGACCGGACTTACTATCTACGAAGAGCAGGATGACGCCACAGACAAATCTCCCAACTACAATGACAATGAAAACCCCGTCTTTGGTACTACCACGAACTAGTACTGCTAACTTATACTTTGCTTCTAATAAGATTTACTATTCTACAATACCGACACAATCTAAGTCTTCTGATTCTTCTTCTTGTCTTCCCGTAATCTCCGATTGAGTTGATTCTTTCTCTGATAGACAGATACACCATCTACATCCAAAACATCCGCCATTTTGACACGGGGTGCATATAATTGGGGGAATATGAAACCGCCGGCCAATAATGCGGCAAGTAATGATAGTTCTGGATTCTTTTTCCTAGCTTCTAATGCTTGATTCATCCTTTTATCCCCTTTTCTTCCCACCCTAGAGTACTTCATCTTTTTATTAACTTGATTTGGAGAAGTATTGGCGTTGCCGGCGGCATAATTTGATGATGATACACTATCATATTGTGTGTAAGCCATTACTCTTGGATCATCCGATGATGGATGCGGGCTAGCTGATAAGTCATTACTATCTGAACTGGTGGGGATGTTAAGCATATCATTATCACTACTATCCCCTTCGAGGAAAAGTCGTGCCTTAACAAATGCATTCAGAGTAATCGGAACTTGACCTCCCATTTCAACGGGGATGCAACGTTTTGAAATTGAACAAGCAGCTAAACTTTCTAATACCTGCTCAGTACTACCATTATGTATCATAAATATCTGTCGTTGACTCAATGATAACATAGCCTGAACACCTTTTGCTATGATTGGAAATATTTTGAGATTGCAACTATGTAACCCTTGCCATTTGATAGGGAAGTAACGAGCCGAGCGAAGAATTGGTACCATAATAGATGCATCGAAGTGATGTAGTTCAACATCTTTATCATTGGACACCATGACAAAACCATTCTGAATCATTAAATCTTATGAGATCAAGTTTTGTTCACATCTTGTGCACACAAAAGGAAAGTAATAAGAGCTATCTCACCTTTCTGACACTCGGGTTCTCCATTGCAACATGAACTAAATACCAGAATACTTGTGCTGCTTCAGGACACTGACGACAAACCTCGTCGAAGTTAGTAGCATTTCCAACTATTATAGCCCTCCCTAAATCATCTAAAACTGGCATTAACATCAAGAATCCTTGCTGTAACATGTCTATATAACCCTGCATGGCTCCGTATAAAGTAATTGGTAGGGTATATTTATCACCAAATATCTTATGCCGTTGTTTCCAGTATTTCAGAAGTCTAGTTAGTGCACGCTGTTGTTTAATATAGTAGGGGCGGATCAACTAAATGAGTTGACAGAATTAAAGATAATATATCGTGTCAATTTGGTATAATACTCACATCAATATCAAAGTTCTCCACATGCAAAAATCCCATCAAATGATCATCAGTTATTAAATCAGTAGTTTGTTGTGCATATACAAGATAAGACTTGTCGTCATGAGGAGCATCAGCTAGTTTCTGCTTTAGTTGCAATAGAGCAATCGATGGAGTTACATTATTGTTATTATGCAGTGGCTGGTCTATTGTTGCTGTTCTTGTTATATCATTACTCTCGGTATAATTTGATTGTGCAAATGGTTTGAATGGTTTACTGTTCTCCAATACAACAACCATATTCGAATATATTGTGGTCGATGTACCTAATCTAACTTCACAATACAAATATACAGTTGCAATGTTAAATTTTTAGTGCACAAGATGTGTCTGTTTTTGCTTTGTAAGTTATAGCTCTTTTTTACGCCCAATTAATTGCAAAATTGTATACCACCAATCAAAGGACTGTGGAAACTACTCTGAGTGATTACTATCATGCATTATCAGGGAGATATATTAACTGGCCAACTTCGCCGCTAGAGCCCTAACCTCCGAGAGAAAGTGTGAGCATTGAGATCGCCGAATATTCTTCACTCTCCAAACGGCTGCACGGGACCACCATTATTGTAATACTTGACTTTTATGTTGAACATGAAGCTGATTAATTCAAGTAGTTACGACTACTACTACATTGCAGTGTTACTGAACTCTCCTAAGCATCGGGTAAACTGCACCTGCCCGAGCATGCCTGAAACGTCATGGAAAGGATACCGACTTGAGGTTAAGCACCACCAATTGAAGAGCTCGAAATCTTATCAGTCGCTGCTCTGCACTAGATATTTACCTTTAGTTGAACTCATATTATTTGGTATCAATCCGTTGTTAATCTTGATAATCAGATCCAAATGATACTCATAGTATCATTCAAAATGTATCCTTTTTTGTCTGTCTATCCCATCTGTCATCATACTTTGATCTCAGCAGTATTAAGGTGTCCGTAGGGACCGTTGGCCTTGGACCTATACTTTTAACAGCTTAGATGTATTATCAGTCAGTTAAGTTTAAGTTTAATGTACCAACCTTATCATCCATCTCAACATTCTAGAGTAATCAGATCATACTTATCATCGACAGTTGAGTAAAGGAAGAGATTTAGCTCTCCTCGTTTGTCACTATCTCCACTGCCTTGTGATTTCTTTTGTACCAAAGCATCTAATGCATACATGAGGTTTCTTAATATCTTCTTATATTGAGGATACTTTGATATGATCTCGGTACTGCCGTTCAAACACTCAATACCATCAAATGTAAGATGTGTTCCTATATCTCTAACAACTCGAAATGGCAAATCAATTGCAACTACTGGGCTGTTTTGTTGATTGATGATATCACTAACATGACTAGATACATTTTGTGATGAGCTTCTCATAATCTTCTTTATAGATTTCCATTGTGTGTTGTTGACTCGATGCCCATTATCAAAGTATTGATCAGTACTGACGTAAATACAATCCATGTCCACTATTGTTCCGTGTGGCTGTATTTGGAGACTAGATGGATCCCCGTTACTAGCTTGATGGTGGGTTGAATGATCTAGGTGCACATCATCCGTTGAATCACTACCTCTGGAGCTCAAACGATCAAGCAATAAAGACGGCAGAGATGAAAGTAGCACTACCTCTTCACTCCCATCATACACCGGACCAGATGAAGTGCTTGATATGATATGGCGTAGTCTTACCGATGCTTTGCTTTTTAGAAGGTGCGGTTGTACAACTACGACATATGGTATGTTGAGAATAGCACATATGCCTGATACCTTGTCGGCACTGCTGACCCACTCCGGAGAGGTGCTTGTACTGCTTTGAATATGTCTAAGCAAACTTAGGATAACACTAGATTGAGCAAGATATTCACATGATATACCAGATGTCCACAACACTGGAAGATGCGCGTTTCACAATGTATGAAGATGAAAGAGAGATGATGTAACTTATGTTAGGCAACTCGTTAAGAGAGGAGTGAAAGGATACCTCCCGGTATCCTAAAAAAGAGAAGAAGTCCTCTTTATTCACACATAACAATACTAACGTGGACTTTCCTGATGCAATAGCAGCTCGTTCCGGGCATGTGGCAAGGTCAAGACCATTCTCACCACTAACAATGCATTGGATGGTCTGACATGAGCCAATATAAAGGTTCCCAATACTTCGACGAAGACTCTCGATGAATGATAATTGATGACCCTGCCACGTTTCATCTGTCAAAGCATTGGTATACAAAACCTCTATCATTTTGCCAAGGAATATAATCAATCCTGAACAGAATGGTATCTTTACTGTCGAGTAGTTGCTCACTTGAATAGATCCAAAGTTCGATGGAGGACGGAAGTGGCGGACCAAATCATCATATCTACCTCCCTCTGCTACCCTTATTCCTTTTCCATTTGCTTTATCGTCTCCATCTTCAAAGAAGGTATTATTTAGTAGTATGACTTGATAGAAGGTACCGCCAGAGAAGTTCCCTCTCTTTTGTCTCAATCCAAGGTCAATGGATATATACGCTGGGTAGGAGATGTTCTTATTGTTATTGATGTGAGGTTGCTGTTGATCCTTCTTTCTCTGCTTTGCTGTTGAAGTGACAACTCCCAAAGCCTCCATGGCTTTGAGTAATTGTCGAAGCTTCTGGATACATCTCATTACCTCACTTAGACAACTTTTGGACAGTCTCTTAACCTCCTCACTATTGTTAGATGATATGTCGGCGTTGTGGATCTTTCTACAAGCTTCATATATGATATCAAGGACTGTTCGTATTGTGGAATAAGAGGATAAGGTTCGTGAGGATGTAGAGTGGTACGATTATGAGCACAACGTCATATATTACATACCTTTGTTAGCTTCTAAATGGGGCATGACAAAGTATGAGAAGAATACCCTGAGACGCTTGACAGATTGCTTTGGAAGGATGTCACTGATACTTGCCGCCTCTAAAGATGTATCTATTATCATCATTCTTTCTGCCTTTAATTCTCGAGCCTTCCGTTTATGCTTGCCAGTCTGTCGACGTTGATTGATTAACTCACTTGGTTGGCATGCTATCAACGATGAAAATAGATTCAAGCAACATTGACGAATCACATCCGATGTTGGTAGGAACATCAAGTCCATGATTGCATCAGACAGCCTTGTATGTGTCATTCGAAGATACCAAACGGGAGAATGAAGTACAATGGGTGGTAGCTCGTAACTCTTTGCTTCTTTGGGGGTGAGAAGAGACATGACCCGGCAAAGAACAAGTATGGACTCAGCTTCTAGCAATTCCGCCTTGGCTATGTTCTCATCTTGAATGATATCAAATGAGGCCTCGAGCATCTCTTTAGGATGAAGACCTGCTTCACTTTCGATGTATACTTTGCTGATATCATATCGTTTCAAATTGCTTGTTGCCGAACCTCCACGAGCCACAGCTCTTGCAAAGTTAACGACCAGGTCTTCTTTAATGGTTAATACGCAACCACGTTTGCCAAGAACTTCCACAGGCTTGTTGAATGATGTAGACTCCAACTCATTTGCTTCTTTTGGTCTCAAAAGAGGCCCTTGTAGTCTTACGGCACCATGTGACTTGAAGATATCACTTAGCTTACGGCACATGGCTTCGACGACTCGTGGATCTGCACCGAGAACTCCATTAAACCCCTCGATCCCTGCGGCCGCAGCGGCTGTTTGTGCTAGGACTGTTGCTGCCTGTTGAGGAACACCTCGTAAAACTTCAGTGTATGGGTAGGATATGAAAGAATGAACATAAGATGTGAGCATTCAAAAGAGATAAGGATACAAAAAAGTATCCTGTGTTGTAAGATTGAACTCTACATAAATACAACTTACTCTCTCCTTCTCTACCTCCACCTGATACTGTACCGACATTTCTGGCACGTTGTAATGCTGAAACAGCAGCAGCAACAGATACCGATGACATTGGGTTCGTATATGACAGTCTAGACCAATGTGACCCTTTCACCGTAGCTAATGATGTTGCCAATAGGTGTTGAGCATCGATCTTTGATGCCCTGATGGATATTTCATTATCATATGTTATAAGTACTGCCGATGAAGTGGGCCGACCAAACATCTTGGAAAGGATTTGGTAGTATGACTCCTCTGATTGAGGATTAGATAAGGTCTGAAGCACTTCATTAAGGTATCGTTTCTCCAGTTCTACTTTCCGTGGCATTAGGTCACATTCAAGTAGTTGTTTAGCGGATGGTCGATTCTTTGGTGAACGTTCTAGGCACCAGAGTATTATCTTCTGAGCATTGATTGGAACTTCATCAAGAAACTGTTTTGGTAATCTCTTCTCAGATGCTTGTTCCCAATCCCCAACAATGTCTCCTGTTGCTGTGAAGAGAGTACTTGAGATGTCTGCATCTGGTACCACTCCTCGTGGACCTCCCTTGAGTGTAGTTAGCATCTCGGCTCGTTCCATATATGTACAGCCAATCGGTCTTAACAAAAACATCTCGAACAGTAACACCCCAAGAGAATACATGTCTGCCTTGCTGTCATATGATGTCTTGAACTTCGATAGCTTGCTGTGTTCTTGTTCTGGTGCCATATAGAATGTGGTACCTACTCCGCCGGTAATACTTCTTGAGGATGGTGGATTACTTAGGTTGGCCGCGGAAGATGAGGTACCCAAAAGACCACTAATATCATCTATCGCCTCGTAAAGAACTTCTGCCTCTGATTCGGGAGACTCTTCTTGCTTTGTTGTTTGGTTAGATGTCGCTAGTCCAAAGTCTCCGAGTCGTATGTTCTCTTCATCATCTATGAAAATGTTGGCAGGCTTGAGATCTCGATGAATGACATTGCGGCTGTGTATGTAGACTAATGCTTCTAATATCTGTCTCAGACTCTTCCAAACAATGTCTAGAGACAACTTGGAATCGTCAATCATATCTCTCATTGTTGTTTTGCAGTACTGCATTTGTATGTACATTATACCATTAGATTGCCGTCTTTGCCGCTGCCGAGAGTTAATATCACTCGTCTGCCAATCAGAAGTAGAATATGACTTTGATGGCCGCTGCTCATTATGCGTAGGTAAAAGTGATGATGATTTAGATGTAGCTAAAGGTGGATATCCCAACAGAGTACCATTCCCAAACAAGGGATTTGTAGCATCTTGCCCAACCTCGTGTTCAAGGAAGTTGTCTAGTGATAGAGATCGTGCATAGTCGGTATTCTTCTGCTTGACATCCTTGATCTTTTCACCAACAGACGTCGATGATTGTGAATCGACAGATGATTCAGAAGATGACGACCAACTATTCCATGATGACGATGATAATCCGTCCTCGTTGTTATCGTCTTCCTCATTGATTGGTGTGTCATTCTCTCCCGTTGTTACCTCCTTATCACTTTTAGGTCTATCATCATCCTCTTCTTCTTCGTCTTCTTCTTGATCACCACGTTCTACCCAAGCTTGGTAATATCTAACAATGTTCTTATGACTCATCATACTAATGGTTGTTACCTCTCTTCGTAACTTTTCATTCTGTATCGTGGCACCTTCTAATAATACCTTCTTGATGGCATAAACTCGTCTATCTAATCGGTTGATTGCTTGTACAACCTCGCCTCCTCCGCCTTTGCCTAAGTGAGCAATCTCTACAAAGTCAGTTTGATACCTTGATGATGCATTCTGTTCAGCTGCATCACCATCTTGAGTGGTAACAAACGCCGCGGGTGCTAGATCTATATCGTATCCGTCGGGTAATTGCAAGAAGTTATCATCTTCATCATCATCTTCTTCGTCTTGCTTATCAGCTATAGATGGCAGTATCCCACCTCTGGCACGTTGTCTCCGTTGCTTCCGAAGTTGGGCCGCACTATCCAACGCTTCTATTTGACGTGCTACCTCCTTTTGTGTATCACTATCCATAATATTAACTACTGCATGCTCATCAATCGGCGTGTTGCTACGATCATAACCAACATCCTCATCATCAAACCGAGAAGCATCAAACTCTAAACTATCATCATTCATATGATCCTTCATTTGCATATCCTCTAATCGTTTCATATCATCTCGTTTACGTTTCTCAACACAATCAACTAGGTATGCCTCGATAACTTGTCCTAATTCCCATCCCATTACTTGTCCAACCTCGGCACATTCACTTGCCTTTACTTGTAATAATGATAATAGTTCGGATATTTGATTAGTTGATACTCCTGATACATTGGTGATTTGTATTAATGGTACTGAATAGGGATACTTTTGATTTAGTTGTATTTGTAATGTAACCTCACATGATTGTGTATCGTTCTCTGTATTATTATTCGGATTGTGAGCATGATTAGACAGATCTGCAGTACTAATTTGTCCATGATCGGTAACATCCGATGCCGGACGTATACGTAACTTATACAATGGACAATTCCACGCACCACTTTCTAACGTGAAGTCATTACCATATATTGCAGTAAGGACTGTTTCCTCATCATGACGCTGTGTTGACAAATCTTCTTCATCAATTTTTAATGGAAATTTCTCTTTTGATGGGCTTTGTGGTGTTAGTTTTGGTGAGGTAGTAAGATTTGTATCATTGGTATTAGTATCAGCGGCGGCAATGGCTTGATCGATACTACCACTTCTGCTTTTAGATCGTCTCTTTGTCTTCTTCTTGCCCATACTTTAAGTCTTTGATAGGTCTGTAAGTGATAAGTGATGTGTTATAGCTTTTATCAAGATACTATATACAGCCTATACATACCAATCTGCTGCTTCTATGCCAAATAACTCAAGTTATTATGGATAAACTCTATTGTATCATATGTGCGATAGCTCTATATTGACCGACCAATCATGATAGGTACAAGTAGGTAAGAGGCGCGTTGCAAAAGAATTTATGAGCTTCTAACTCCTATCTTTGGTGTTTATGTTCGAGCTTGATTTTGAGACCCCTGCCATGAAACTACCGCCAATCAAAAGACCTTTAAGATCCGATCTAGAGGATTGAGGAATGTACAATTGATTGACTGCCGACGATTTCATCTCGCCTATTACCTCATAATATTGCTTATTTCATTGTATAAAGTTCCAGAACTTCCGACATTAATTTATGAAACTTCTAAAAATCACCTTTGCTTGAGTACATGCTATTGCTTTCATTATTGATGTTTGATATCCACTGTTGTACTTATTACATATATTATTACATAAGAAGAAATACTTGCCAGTTTTATTGGTTTGTTATTGCTGCAATCGGTCTATGTAATTTCAGATATATAAATATCACAAGCTCGCATAAGGTGCACCTACCAATCAGTTAAGACATAGAACATCATGGCATCAACAACAGAAGAGAGCCATGAAGTAAAGGCAATAAAACAACATATATCAACTATCAAATCACAAATATCAATAACAACTAATAATGTATCATCGGCTAAATCCAACATGGATGCGGCAATTGCAATGTATGCAGCTTTGCAATCTCAGTTGGATGTATCAAAGAAGGAATTGAAGGATGTTGAAAAGTTGTTAGCTGAGGCGGAACAACAGCGGGCTGTTAATAATGATGTTAACGATGATGTTAATGTAGAGGGTGGTAGTAATAAGCGGAGGAAGGTATCACCACCGCCAGAGGATACCAATAATCATGCGGGTGGTGTTACTGTAAAGAAGGAAGAGGATAATGATCATGCATATGACGAAGACACTGATAAAGAAGATGAAGACGGAACAAAAAATCAAGCAAATAAAACAGTTGATAATTCTAATGCTGCTTCTGCTAATAACAATACGAGTAGTCAAGCAAATGATATGGACGGCACAGCTGCAAGTACAACTAACAATCAAGAGGCATTAGCAGCTATTGGCCAATCTACATCTTCAAATAATGTTGATCAAGTAATTGTGGAGGGTTGTGGCAACTTTCACTTTGATGGCACCTATACCAAGATAGTTGGGAAGATGTGTAACGGTGCTCCAGTGTATGGCAAAGAGGACTACGACTACATTTATCGTGATTCGACAAGTATGGGACCTAGCAATTGGTTTATTGGTTATTGGGATGGGAATGTTAGTTCTAAGTACAATAAATATTACGGTTCTCCAAATAACGCTGATAGTATGACTCCTCCAACAAATGGATGGGCGGTACTTAATGAGTATGGGGTTAGTCCAGCCCCAAAGTTACGAATAGTTACTGCCAATAATGATGTTAACTCGGAAGGTGCACAAATGGTCAATGAAATCAGCAGAACTCAATTGAAGACTGATTTACTATCACTTTTGAAGAAGATATTGGATCAAAAGTGGAGTTATTGTTTCCGTGATCCTGTCGATACCGATGAGGTTACCGACTATCTTGATGTTGTAAAAGAAGAGCCAATGGATTTACAAACTATTGAGAAACGTATCCACAAAGGGGATTGGTATAAGAACAAACACATGTTGTATTTGGACTTGATGAAGATGACGAATAATTGTAAGTTGTATAATGGTGAGGGGAGCCCATACACGGAATATGCTATTAGACTGGAGGAGTATTTGTCAACTATCTTTTAAGTGGTTGCTTATAAAGATAAAGGTAAAAGTAAGTAGCTATACCTTTAATTGGCATACAGTATGAGTTGTGTAAGGGTTAAGGTGAGAAGAAGCAGAGGAGAATCAAGAGCAATCACAATCAGCAGAGGAGGATACCGATCCCAATATGTGAATATCTAAATATATTGATAAGATACATTAGATATTGGCGGTGTAACATTGCATAGTGAATGATCGATTAATACGCATCTAAAATAGAGTATTAACACTCTTAGTATAATTTGTGTTGGATGGCCTCTGACTTTATAAAGTTCCAGAGATCTTCCGATTGCAAAGAAACTTCTAAAAAATGACAATAGATGTTTTATTTTAGTTGAGAGAGTTGACGCCTTACTTTGTACAGTACAGAATTGGAGACGGACGCCACGCTGCCTATCGTCGGTAGATTATCATATCTATAAACTGTCTACAGTGTTAGTTTACTAATATTAGCGTATCAGGTCAGCATAACATAACCAACCTACCACAAAAGAAAAATTTGAAAAGTTAATAAAAGACTGGTGTATCGAATAGACTCCACTCAAATATACACCAGCTACAGTCATTAGTCATATCATAGTATAACATACTAAATCACATATAAACGAACGATGGCATTGGCATTCCGTATCAAAAATCCTGAGGATTTTGGTATGCTATTCTCAGCATATGATGAATATACATCAATTCTCAATTCACTCTTTGGACGTGTACTAACACCAAATGATGATTACTACACATCACCCTGGTGCTTCATTAAGAATGGCGATACTAGTGGATACGTAGTATTTACAAGCCAAGTGTCATGGATGCATCACAATTCATCCAAAAGGTGTATCGTTAAAGAGGTACCACATGAGAATGAATACTACACATCTTTCAAAAGAGTACCACGTGAACATAGGAAGAATTACTTTGTCGAGGCACGTGAAATTATGAAAGATAATTGGTATAGGTATGATGATCGTAATATTGATATTCCCTATGTTGTTTTACCTGAGAGTATTCTACAACATTTCAAGGTAGATGAGGAGGAGATTATTACATTCACAAAGGATGGGTGCTACCCAGATAAAAATGATATTTCACAAGAGTTGGAAGAAAATGCTGTTATTGAAACATGTTTGGCTATGGGTTGGCAGATACCATTAGATTGGAGAGAACAGAGGGTGAAATGGAGAGACCAACGTTTGAAATACCAAGAACTTGATTCAATGGTGTTTGATTTAGCAGCATACGATGCAACAAAGAAGGCATTTATTCATGATGAGGAGGATAGTCATAAGAGGATGAAGTATACACTTCCTCCTTCCAGCCAAGAAGAAGATGGAAATCAGCAGAACAACCCAGGAGATAATGATTCAAAGTCGTATGATCCTGCAAATTATCAGCCACAGATGCCCCCTCTGCCTTCAGTATCAAATGATCAGAGTTGGGAAGAAGGAGGAGAAGAGAAGAAGGAGGACGAAGGAGAACATGATACTCCCTCCGCGGTAGTTGCTGAGCATCTTGATAATACTTGTGTCATTTCACACCTCAATGCATTTTATGGTAGTGATGATAACAATGAGGAAGAGGGTCCAAAGCCGTACTATTGCTAAGTAGACGGGAGGACAGGTATTAGTGGGGACGGTAAAGAGAGTGTGCAGATTGATTTGGGGTATAGAAATACCATATGCTCGTGCTACCTTTAGTAGATGGCTTCGGGGTAGATCTGCACTCCCTTGGGGATATAGAAAAGAATAATTCATAATGAAACAAGTATTCATTAGCAGTGCCTTATAGCTAGAGTTTATAGTTAGTAGGATCTCTATTCATGCATCGGCATCGATTCGACCATTCCGAAACGCCACACACGATACTGCCGCTTTAATATTGCAAATTAGGAGATGGACTCTGTCCGTGAATACTTATTACCCAATCAGATTTGGGAGGTAGCCTTTTATCAGGACTGAAATCACACCTGACCATGTAAAACTTCCAATTCTCATCCGGTATACCAATGTACCAGAATCGATTGTTCCCTTCGGCTCTGTATATGATGAACTCCTTTAAAACTCCATCCAATGTGCCTAATTTGTAATACGTTGGATGACCATTCCTATCTTCGTCTTCATCTCGTTTGTATGTACCGTTAATTGATTGTATTGCAGCCCCAACAACGTCAATCTCATTTGGGATGGGAATTTGTTGAGCCGACCGATTGGCGGCAGCGGCAGCATTAATTTGATATTGACGTTGGATAAGTTGTTGTTCTCTTCGGAAATATTGTTCGTGTGCAGATACACTCGATGTACCATTACCATTCTGATGATTATTGTTAGTTACCAATCGACAGGTTGGAGCCGGCTGATCACACCCCATTACTGACTGCCAATTATTTTCAGGAGGAGCTGTAAAATTGGTTTCAGATGTGTAATAACAAAGCATTCCAGGATGACCACCCCCCACATTATACACACCATGCCATTTACCAATTACCCATCTTCCCTTTACATTCCGATATATAGCTGAGGAATCTCTAGAGAAACCTTCCTGCTGCTTTAAATATAATGCATGATCATTATGTAACGAGCCGATTTCTCTTTTATATGTGCCATTAAATTCGGGTAAAACGCATCCCTCAACTACTATTTGGTCGACATTATTAGGTGCAGTTTGTGCTGACTGGTTTGATGCAGCTGCAGACGCAGAAGTAGAAACTGGGCCATTGTTTGATAGATTGGATTGATTGTTGGCAATCAACCGGCATGTTGGAAGTGGGTATATTCCACCCACTGGTTCCCAGTCATTTCCGGGTGGAGCAATTGATTGTGAACTATTATCACTGGCATCTCTATAATAGATCATGCCAGGGCATCCCCCTGAACTACCTTCATTTAACCATTGACCGATACACCAAGCAGTACGATCTGGAACCCTAAAGTAATACCGAAAAATTGCCATTGTTGAACAATCTTTAATATACACATGCGCATCTCTATAATATATATCCACAGATCGTTTATATGTTCCATTACATTGGGACATGGTGTTTGTACACGCCTCGACAATAATTCGGTCGATGTTGTTATTAGATGAAGTAGATGCAGCTGAAGTACCACTAGCAGCTGCTGATACAGCATTATTAGAAACATATCCTCTGCGTGCTAATAATTCTCTTGCTCTGGATAATGCTGTTGTACTTCCACCACTGTCAGTATTATCTAATTGACTTGATTGCGTAGTATTATCAGTACTATTAACATTGCTGTTGTTTCCCTGAGGTGATAATGAAACCTTTCTCTTCTTATTACTAACTTCATTTTGAGTTGGTATACCTTCCTCATCGGCATCCACATCAATAACCTCCCATCGAGCTTCCGCCTCTGCTAAGAACTTTTGTGTATCTTCTACTTCCTGTTTAGAAGATATAGCTTGCAATTGTATATCCTCTCTAGCTTTTCTTGCGGCATCTTCTACTACCTTGGCTGATTGTAATGATTTTGATATGAATTTTTCATGTGATTTGGCAGAGGCTAAACGTTGCTTAGCTGCTTCTATTTCACGCCGTCCTTCTGTATCTCGAGTAGCCATGATATTGATAATACTATAGTTATATGATAGCCTGTTATGCTATAGATAGGTACTCTCTTGTAATACTAAAGGAGACTAAAGGATGTGGTAGGTGCACCTTGTTGAAAAGTGAAATCGATGGTACATACAAAGACTACAGCTCCGACGAGACTATTATTCAATAGAACGTTAAAAACTGATTCATATACTAGGGGGGTGGTATACCAAACCTATTGTTGCAATAAATATCGATATCTAATTGCAATAGTAGCAGAACAAAAGAAATAAAGTATCGTAAGGCAGGCAGGAAAATGGAGGATACCTTTTGGTATCCTTTTATGAGAGGACCGGAGTAGAACTCGTCGAGTTTTAGTAAAATGGCATGATGGGGTGATACCATAGAAACTGTCAGCAAACAATCAATATAAGGTTTAGTATACATTTATTGTAGTCGGTGTATCAGTATTTAACGTTCTATCGAATAGAGGTGGTTTGGTATCGTCACAATCAATACATCACACGAATAGAAGCTTCCTTAGCCCTTTGCAATTTTTGACTTTATAAAACATCAACACTTCCATTAATACAATATGCCACGTCAAGTAAACGTCAAACGATCGGAAGTGGTACCCAAATCAAAAGTGCAGCAACAAGAAATAGATGTAATGAAACAACGTCTAGCTAGGGCCAAGGAGCAAGCAACTGCGGCTTCTAAAAGTTTAGAAGCATCCAAGGAAACAAAAAATTATGCCGAGGTGAATATGAACATTGCAAAGAAGATGTTGGATAATGCCAATAAGGATGTTGTATTATCACAGAATCAATTTGATATATCACAAAAAGAATTTCATGATGCTGAGAAGTGTTTAGCAGATGCTCAGGCAAGTTTGCAGGCCGAATCCGCTGATGTGCAGAATAATGTGAGTAGTAATTTACAACAACTAACTGGGGATAGCAATAAGAAAAGAGAAGCTGCAGTGCCCGCTGGTGCTGATTTCAAACGGGAGGATAGTATTAAGAAGAGAAAGGCAGCAGTAACATCTAGTATTTCTGGTAACGATACATCTCCGGTTAGTCAAACAGCAACAATATCGAAACAAACACAAGATATGTACTTGGCAATGTTAAATGCTGAAAAAGGAATTCTGCTGTCGACTACTCCTCTTGCTCCTCCTCCTATTGAACAAGGGGATAAACCTGCTTTAAATGATCGTACTTCGAGTAATAATGATGAAGGTGACGATGAAGATGGGGCTGTATTAAGTGGGGTAGGCGAATGTGGCGGGATGGGTGACGATAGTGATGGTGACAATTCAATAATTACACAGCCACCATCAACCGATGAGGAAGCTACTACGGCTGACCAAAGGGATAAAGACAAAGATAGTACGGTTAAACATTGTGAAGAGCAGACAGTCTCGAAGCCAAGTAGTAGTTCAGCAGCGATTCAAGATGGGAAGAGCTCGTCCTCAACTAAGGAGCCTGTAGTAAGTAAGTCAAAGGAGAATGAGAAGAAGACTCATCAAATGTTTGAGGTTATCGTACCTGGTGGTGTAGCACCCGGGCAGACGTTTAGTTTAGTTGCCGGTGGACAACGTGTCACATTGATTTGTCCACAGACTGCCAAATCGGGTGGTAAGGTACGGTTTCAATTACCAATTCCCAAAGAAGGATCTGACGCGAAGACTCGGGTTACACATCCACCATCCACCGAGACTAAACATTGTGAAGAGCCGACATTATCAAAGCCAGGTAGTAGTCCAGTGATTCATCAAGATGGGAAGAGCTCATCCCCATCCAAGGAGGCTGTGGAAAGTGAACAATCAACAACTGCCCCTCCTCTCGAGTCGAAGGAGGTACCTCTCCCTGTTCCATTCTACAACGAGTCGATAGATTGGATGTGCACATGTGGAAAAGTTGTGCCAAGGACAAAGAAGCGCTGTAGTTGTAACAAGTGGCGTGGGGGGAAACGTGCTCCCTACGAAACCAAGAAGGCATCCATGAAGAAAGTTGTTCCAGCAATTCCTATCAAAACTGATGCTAACACTATCGACGAGGGACATTGGGCTTGTACAAATTGCCAAAACGAGGTATCCAATACAAAATCTCGTTGCGGCAAATGCCATCGGTGGCGTGGCGGAAAGCGTAAAGGTGGATGGAAGATAAAGATAACAGATGTTGACGAGAGTGGTATTGAGTGGGAAAAGGACTGGACATGTTGTGATTTGATAATCCCCGCTGCCAAGAAACGTTGTGGTAAATGCAATGGATGGCGAGGAGGCAAGAGGGTCGCTGCAGAGACAAAGAAACAAAAGCATGAGGTTGTTGTTCAAGAGTAATATCCCTTTAGAAGACAGGAAGTGGCTGCCGAGGCCAAACCATATAGTTGCATCTTTAACTAGATATCCATCCATAAATGAGTATTAATAATGAGGGACTACATTGATTTTATATATCTATCTATTTCTTCTTATTATCAATAACTTTACTTTCACTTATCCTTTCAGACACTCGGGATTTGCTTGAAGCAGCAGAAATACAATCTCATTGCATGGTTTATCGTGTCTCTTTCTCTTGCTGCTACGAGTCATTTCATCACTTGCCAAATGGATCGGTAGATCTCCATCTTTGTTTGCTACTGTAACTAATGGCAAATGTTTCTCCAAAAGGTATCCCACGATAGTGGAACACCCATGTTGACTTGCCCGATGAAGAGGTGTGTTGCCACGCTTGTCACATATGTTTATCAAACTACAGTCTAAGTCTAACAGATATTGAACAATATCGACGCACCCAGAAGTTGTGTTTTGGCATGCCCAATGGAGAGGAGTGTTACCTTGTTCATCACGACTTTCTAGCAACTTTTCATCTAACTCTATCATATACTGCACAACATCCACAGAGCTGTAATGACAAGCTAATTCAAACGGAGTCGTTACTCCATCTCGATCAAGGATGCTCATGTATTCTGGGTATAACTCGAGTAAAGATTTCACATTTCTTAATTGTAATCTGGCGTCATTAGGGATTGCGCTAACTGGTCTCATATATCGTCTCTTTAAAATATCACATAAAGAGTATTTAATGTCCAATACATCAGCCTTGCGTGGCGGGCCGGGCTTAGAACGATCTACAATTTCGTAGATTTCATATGCTGTATCTTCACCAATACCGTTCCCAACTGTTATATTCCATAAATTTATATCGTCCTGAAACGCCTGGATTGAATCCGATATAAGGAGAACTGTTAATGTGCTATAGACAACAAACGGCTTATCCATGTATGCGGCAACAAAGATGCATGCCAAACATATCCCAGAAATGACCCACAGGGTTGTATGTAGTTTTTTATAATGTTGCCTCTGTTGAGAAGACTCCATCCAGCTATAAAAACGAGGTTCAGATATTAATTTACATAGCTCATTTTCCAAGTAGTGTTCACGAACGTATGTGGCCATTTTTGTTATTGATATATATGCAACAAAATAAAGTAGTAGCATCATCCAGTTCTCATCCTCTGCCCTTCGCGATCGCATAATAATCTCGGCCCCCATTGCAGCTGGAACAAGATCCAAACAATGTTGGAAAACATGTTTTGGTTTAATCATTGTTATTATTTGCTTCTAATCTTTCTTCAATGATGGGTAATTTACAGCAATCATATCCTGAGATGTGAGTATCTTGGTATCTTTCTATTTTGCTCATATATACTACGAGGCCTGCCTATATAGATCAGTTGTAGTAGAGAAAAGGACGTCTACTATGGCAATCCAATTGTTAATACCTCAGTAATTGGGTTTGTTGCAGTAAGAAATAATAATAGGTAGGCGGCGGAGAGAAGATGTCTCAAACGGAAACTTTTGTCCCGGAGATGTAAGCTATCAATGACTTCCACTAAGAAGATGCACTATGAAAATCTTGTGGCGGCGGCTGGGGCTATGTAGTAATTAAGTTTATCTGCATTTTCCGTGTATTATATATAATCAAATAGTCTAAGCAAGAGGTATAAGTCCACACTACAAATCAATAATCAAAAATTGCAATATTTGTTGCAATACATAATATACAAAACATAACTAAATCGTCACCCGCTAAGTCGAATCATTTGTGCACTGCACACCCCAAACAAAACAAACTAACAACATGTCATCATCACCAGAAGAAGAGAGTCTCGAGGTAAAGGCAATTGAACTGCACCTAGAATCAGCCAAGCATCAAGTAACAATAACAAAAGAACATGCCAACTGGGCAAATTATCAATTAGATGAATCTAAAAGACATTTAAAGGATGTACAACGAATGTTAAAAGAAGCTAAAATTAGGGTCTCATTGGATCAAACCGAAGAAGAAGAGGACGCATCTCAAAATGAACAACTACAACCAAACTCCAACGATATAATATTATCATTACACAATGAAAACTACCGCTCCATAATGTTTAGTAGTTTCATACAATTAGCCAAGGAAGGTGATAGTAAAAAGAAGGAAATTGCTATACAAATTTATAATTACTTTAAATGTAATATGGATGGGGAGGATAGTGGTAAATTTTATAAAGTATATAGTAATGGTAAATCCTATTTTGAAGTTGATGATGGGGCGGCATTGCAGAGTAAGTTATTATTAGTTAGTTTGTATATATGTGTATATTTTGTGTATTTATATGGTATGTGTACTGTTTCTTCAATGTTTACTCATGATATGTATCACGTATCTCTTTATTATAACAGAGATTAACGCCGATATTGGCAGGCGGAGTGAAACAATCAAGAGGTGGAATATTGACGTATCAGAAAAGGCACAACAGGCATCAGAAGAAGAATCTACATGGCAATTGGCAAGTACTACTCTACCTTTGGGTATGTTAATAAATGGCGAGAAGAAGATTCAGCAGCAGTCAGCTGCCGAGAAAGGGATTCAACAGTCACCTTCCCCTGCTACTGCTGCTGCTGCCGCTGCCGTGGGTAACAACCAAGTGGCTTCTTCTTCGGAGACCGTTGAATCAACTCTCCCTGTTGTTGCCGCTGCTGCTGCTGCTGCCGCGGGTAATAATCAAGAAGTAGGATTATTAGATTCGTATAATCGGGAAATATCAACAAAGGATGCATATTACAAGAAGATCAGAGATGGACCTCTCAAGAAGTGTGGCAAGTGCGGTATAGAAAAGAAGAAGTGGAGTTATATTAATGCCGAGTGGAATAAGTTGGAAGATGATCGGATGTGCCAAGTTTGTATCAAGGCTGAGATTAAGTCTAATCCCGCTGCTGTTACCGCCGCCAAGCAACCTGCTTCGAATGACGCGGCGCCCGCCAGTCCTCAAATCAAGATGGGGGTACAGAGGGAATTGCAAGTGCATAGTTATTCCAAAGAGAAGAGCAATTGGGTGAATGATGGCCTCAAGTATTTGGCGCCACATGAGTATGCTGCACAAGCTGCTGAACATCAAAATGTTGCCGCATCAAAAAGTAATAATGATATCGTATCCCCCAGTCCGCAACCTCTTGAAAAGTCAATGGAGAAAAGAGGCGAGGATGAGGAGAAAGCAGGGGATAAAGAACCAGCTAATGATGAGACTGTTTATCTCGGGGAAGCTCAAATAGTAGGGTGTGGAACTTCTGATGTGAATGGAACCTATTCCCTCCAGAATTCGATGTATATCAAACAAGAAAAAGACGATCATCATCCAAGTGGCAGTACTGAGGCAAAGGATTCGTATGCAATCCATTATCAAAACCTTACAGTCCGTGGATCATTTGAGCAAGTTGGTTACTGGTTTATTAGTATGTGGAAAGGAGATATTACTGATAATAGTGAACCACTTGTGCACATGTACAGATCTCGGATGAATGCGGACTGTAGAGTTCCTCCAAAAGATGGTTGGGAGGCACTTTATGGTAATGACCCTCCGCCATTTTGTCAGATGAAGGGGAAGGATGATGCTGAGGATAAGTTAAGGACGGATACTGGAGGTAAGACCGAGGAGACGAGTGATGAGCAGGGGTCGTTGGAATCAGGGAATGGTACTCATATTACCCCTGTTGGTAGTAGTGATAGTGGTAGTAGCGCCGGTTCTTCGGGGATTGCAATGCTAGCAAAGGCAGCTCAATCTGATCTACTTCATTCGTTATTTCAACCAAACACCAAAGTGGCAAAGGATGATAGTAATGATAACATGGAGGAGGATACTTTCGCGGCAATTGCACAATTAGATGTTACCCAAACGCGGTCGGGGCGTAAGATAACTCCTAGCAGTAAGAAGAAGGAGGCTGCCACAAAGTATATTCCCATCAAGAAGCCTGCTCCTGAAAGAGTTTCTCTCGAAGTCGCCGCTATTTCAGGATGTGACAAATGTAACAAGGAGCTAGAGACTGGGGTAAGGCGCAACAATGAAAGTCACTCTGATCAATGCCCAAGAAAGATGTGGGGCAAAAGCGAGAAGCCTCCACAAAAACGTAAACATACTGCCAGCAAGAAGCCTCCACAAAAGAGAAGGAAACAATCCGAAATGAAGCCATCAGGTAAAGGTATAGAAGTTCCAACAACAACCGACATTCTTAAAGGCCGAGGACGATTGACAAACGACCACGAGGGAAACATGAGGCTGAGAGACGAGGCAAGGAAGTTACGAGGCGACTATCAGGATGGATATTATGGAAAGTCAGAGAAGAAGTATCAATACTCACTTGAGCTTGTGAAGAGAGTTAGATCATACGGTGGACGTTTCTTAGAGAAGAGAGGTGATGATAATCTATGGTATGAGATGAGTGAAGAGGATACTCGAAAGAAAGCTGCTCAAGGTGAGATACTTTATGTGTGCTACCTATCTTTATCTTCTTGCTAGTATGCTTACTTCTATTTGGTTTATATCGTCTTTCCTATTTAGTACTCCGGGAGAAGAGGTGGGAATAGTCGTCAATGTAGTATACAATGTGGACAAATGAATGTAAATATTAAAACTTAAACTTAGAAGAAGTTAAAAGCACATCATATGTTTAGTCTTACAATGCTCTCTTAGGTATCTCTTAGGTATTGCTGCAGTATGGGATTGATGGTGGCATACATTTCTGCTTCTCGTGCCCTAGCCCTTTCTGCTTCATCTCGTTGTGGACTTTTAACCTCATCAAGAGATTGCTGATATGCAGACAATGTGGATAAGAATACCTCTTCCGACACGTATCCATTCTCAAATCCCCTCTCAACTTGATACATTGATGGGTCAAATCCTTGCTTCGCTGCAATTATGTAGTGCCTAATCCCTCTAGTTGTCAAGTTGCCCTTCTTTTCCTCTTGAACACCGAGGTCATGCCTACACATATGATGTCCTCCCATAGCTGCTTTTTCCCAATGATATATTGCCTTCTTTAAATCCCTTTCTACTCCTTCTCCATTGTAATACCGAGCGGCAAGATTTCTATGGCCGCCGGGGGAACCTAGTTCAGCTGCCTTGGACCACAACTCACGTGACTTCTCGTAGTTTTGTGGTATCAAGTCTAAAAACCCTTCATGATAATGACAACCCATTGTAACAAATGCCTCAGGGTCATTAAGTTCCATACGACGCTTTGTCCTTACAATATCCTCTGCATGAGTAGTCTCGTTAACTATCCGGCAGAATGCACACTTATCTCCTTCCACTGATATCATACATCCATCACAAATCACCTTTCCACAGCAGTTAGTCCACGTTGTTTTTGTTGCATGAGGTAAAGGAATAAAACAGATTGGACAATCCTCCCTCGGGGGAGGATCTGCAAATAATGCCTCATCTTGGAGCTCGACAACTCGTCTCTCACATGCCTTCTTATGCTTCTTTCGGTGTTTCTTTTTACATGCCGCGTTGCGATACTTTACTGATTTGCACTTGTTGCATGTATTCATATCATCACTATTACCCTCCTTTCCACAATTAGCACAATATGACATGTCATTTTTATTGTTGTTGTTCTTCTCTCGATCTCTCTGTCCTCTTCCCATCAGATCAGATGATGTTTTTAGCTTATCATCTTCATTTACACACGAGGTATCACGCCCCGGCGTTATATCAGCAGACTCCTCCATCATATTGTTGTGGTAGTGGCAAAAGATATCTATGTTCGGCGGAGGAAAATTTCACAAGAAAGGATACCGGCATAGATTATACGATATCTCTTTGGTTGAACTGGTGATGGTTTGAGATTATTATTGTGGGTACCTAAATAGAGTGGAGCGGACGGCACAATAATAAATTATTGAAGTATTATATTATTATTACGTACTGCAGTTGTCAGATATCAGAAGATTGGCCAATAAAACAAACAAACCAAACAATATGTCATTATTATTAGAAGGAGACAGTCTCGAAGTAAAGGCAATTAAACTACATCTAGCAGCAGCCAAACACAAGGTATCAATTGCAAAAGAACACGCCGAGTGGTCAAATTATCAACTCGGTGAATCTAAGAAACATTTAAAAGATACGGAGAAAAAGTTAAGAGAGGCTAAACGAGGGGTGGATATATTAGATAATGCTGCAGCTGATGAGGATTCAAAACAAGAGGCTAGTAACAGCAGCGGACCCAAACGCATCCGTCTACAGAGAGGTGTTTGTGTAATAGCACATGGTGCTAAACGCAAATTATGTTCCCATCCAGGCTGTACAAATTGGGCAATAAGATTTGCAAGTGCATGTTCAATGCACGGCCCTGGTGGACGTAAGAATGCACAGGCTGGGGAGGAGTTGTTAATAAAGAATACCGACAAGAGTAGTAGTACGGGGGAGAAAAGAGATAATAAGCAGGAGGTATTGTTGCAACAACCACCAGTGAAGAAGAGGAAGACAACACATACCTCAGAGGGGGCAACGAAAACTAAGAAGTTGTCTAAATCAGAATATGATAAGGCACGACGTGAGGCCATGAAGACTGGTACATGGGAACCTGATCCTCGGTACCAACCAAAACCAAAGCCACCTCCTCCTCAAAAGAAAGCCAAGTTAGCTGCTGCCAAATCACCCAAGAAGTTGTCAAAATCAGCTTATGATAAGGCACAACGTGAGGCCATGAAGACTGGTACATGGAAACCTGATCCCTCAAAACAACCTAAAAGGATGAGGAATGGTACTCATAATACCCCGGCTGGTGGTAGTAGTAGTGGTAGCACCAGTTCAGGGATTGAAATGCTTACAAAGGCTGCTGAGTCTGATTTACTCCATTCGTTATTTAAATCAAACTCCCGAGTGGCAGAGGATGATAATGACATGGATGAGGGGGATACTGAGGCAACACAATTAGATGTTACCCAAACGCGGTCGGGGCGTAAGATAACTCCTTCTAGTAAGAAAAGGGAGGCTACCACTAAGCATAGGGTAAAAAGAGGCAGTGGGGAGGTAGGGTAGAATGCAAGGCTGCGTATTGGGGTAACTGAACTCGAGGATACCGAGGTCAAGCCATTGATGCCACTGTTATTAAAGCCGTGGTACAGGCATGCAAGAACATCAGCATTACTAATATCACGACCAATAAGGGTACGGCTGCAAGAACTAGCAATGAGACAAAGATGAGGGCGGTGGCGGTGGAAAATGATACTGACGGGTTGTATAATACAAAGATAAAACTATCTGTACCTGCCTCTGTTCGGTTGGATTTAGCCGCCCGTGCGTCCAGACCCGAGTATCAAACAGAGAATCAGATAGAGGAACGAGCACACAATTGAGTGTAATAAATATAAAAATAAAAAGTATCCTAATCCAGTTAGAGGTAAACATTGTCGAATGATTGACATGCAGATGATGGGACGTGGAGATACTAACTCATTTAAAATGCTGTATACACATAAGATAATATAAGTCTATTCCAGCCCCTTATCTAACACTGCCCTTCTCTATCATAGTCGCCAACCTTGAGGGTGCCCGACCAATAATAAACTGAAAAGAGAGAAGCCTTCTAAAAGAGAGGGATACGGATATCTTTACACTCTCATAAAATCAAAATTCACGTGTCATTGTTATTTGGTGGTGAAGAAAGTATCGCGGAGTATTGCATTAAATAACAACAGCGGACGGCATCAATAAAGGCCGCAATAATAAATAATTTAATTAACAATACGTGCTGTTTTTATCTGACATCCATACAGGTATTAGATTTCAAGGAGCATCAGTATCAATAATCAACATAAAAAAGTTTTTGCAAAACAAAGATACCCACGTTCAACTAACTTAAGTAATATATCATACTGCAAATAAATAATACCAACAAATAAATAAACAAAATAATTAACAGCAAATATGTCATCACCAGAAGAAAATCCCGAAGTTAAGGCAATCCAACTGCATTTAGCATCAGCCAAAAACCAGGTATCCATTGCAACAGAACATGCCGACTGGGCGAATTATCAACTTGATGAAGCCCAAAAGCATTTAAAGGACGTACAGCGGATGTTAAGGGAGGCAAAGAAGAGGGATACAGATTATAAATCCGCCACCGCCGCTGCTCAGAAGAAGCGTAAGGTGTCACCCCCACCAAAAAAACAAACTAGTCAACAGAAAAGTGCCAATACAAAAAGGACAAAGACTACTGTGGGGAGTGGCAAACCAAAGAGTGGAGGATGGTCAGATGAAGAAAATGCTCAGTTTCGTCAGGGTATAGTATTATGTGGATGGGGTAAGTGGGATTTGATTAGCAAGACAGTCATCGCAAGCAGGGAAATGAAACAAGTTAAAAGTCATGCCCAGAAATTCCAGGAATAGTAAGTAGTTTGTATATGCGTATTGAAGGGATTGTATGTTTTGTTGTTTGGTTGATCGATTAACTAAACTATATATTATAAATTATCCACATTTAGTTACCCTCAGGAGAAGGTTAAGCTCATCAAACAACATGAACAAAGGGAGAAGAAGAAGGCAGCTGCCAAGAAAACATCGGCCAAGAAGACCCCGGCCAAGAAGGCAACTACGACCAAGAAGAAGGTCACCTCAACAGCTAGTAAGAAGAAGGTTGAGGTTACTCCACCAACTGAGAAGAAGGTCGTAAAGAGGAAGAGCAATGGTGCTCGTAACACACGTGGCGCTAGTACTGGTAGCCCTCCCAGAAGCAAGGGTTCGGGGATTGAATTACTGTCCATGGCAGCCAAGAGTGATTTAAGTTCGTTATTCCAACCAAGTTCATCAGCTTAAATAATAATGGGGATAAGTTAGAAGGTAGGGAGTGGGGACAGGAGGAGGAGGGGGGTTGGGCCTTGGGGGATTTAAGTTCGTTATTTCAACCGAGTGCATCACAGCTTAAATGATAATGGGGATTGGTAGAAATTCAGACATGGGAATGTGGGATAGGGGTTAGGATGGGGGTAGATCAAGGGAAGAGTCATTACATATATGATTTATGAAGAAGTGGGATATCTAAAGTTTAAAGATACCAGGAGATAGGGAAAGAAGTCGTGATGACGGACTTGATCTTAACAAAGTAGTTTAGTCCGTCTATAATTTACTTTTAAGTTTACCAGTTGATGTTGCAGTACTGTTTATATTAGATGTGATATTAATGTACATGCTTGCTTTCACCACTCGACTCTCGACCTTCCTTTTTTACTTACAAGGATACCTAGTAGGATACCTCACTCAAAATCTTATGTACTTTGTTATCTTTTACCTTATTGCCAAACTACTACTAATATTGTGACCAGCGGCAGTCTAAACCAAGTCAGATATAGATTGTTATCAGCAATATACAGTTATTCACACCAGTCGTTGTCAGTGAACAGGCGAGCGTAGTAGAGCAGAAGAGATATATAGAAAAATATCCAACACATATCATCAAAAATTCATCACTTCGACACATCAATCCGACTATACATCATGTCATCAACATCAGCAGAACAAAGTAAGCATGAACTGGTACTTGATGCAGCTAAACAGCGTCTCAATAAAGCGAACAAACAAGTAACTATCGACACGAACAATGTGGCATCAGCCAAGTCAATGATGGATGCTGCAATAGCAATGTATGCAAGTGCTCAATCTCAACTCGATATGTCAAAGAAGGAAGCGGAGGAGGCTGAGACAATGTTAGCAGAGGCCAAGAAGAGGGATTTTGTTGATAATATCAATTTAGAGCAAAAAACTGCTGCTACTGCAAAGAAATCAGAGGGCAGTAGTAACAAACGAAAGAAGGAAGAGGATAGTGATCATGCATATGATGATGAAACTGATAAAGAAGATGATGATTCGGTATCTCGTCAGGCAAATGATCAGAAACAGTCTGATATCAATAAACGAAGGAAGATATCTGTATCTCCCGATAGCGTCAAAAGTGAGGAATTAGAAGATACTGATGACGAAGAAGTGGGTACAAAGCTTAAAGAAGAAGTAGTATACAAAGGAAGTCAGAAGGGAGAATGTACTAGTAAAAAGGCCAAACGAATGAAATGTTCTGTTGAGGGGTGCAACCGCATAGCAGCTGATAGTGGTACGTGTAAGGTAGAACATAAAGGATATTATGTTTGCACCCAAGAGGGATGTACAAACCAAGTTATCCGTGGAGGAGTTTGCCAAAGTCATAAAGAGTTTGCGATAGTCAAAAAGAATGTAACATGCTCTATTGAAGGATGTACTGGCAAAGCAGCTGATAATGGTAAGTGCAAGAGAAAACACGGTGGATACTATCATTGCAACGAAGGTGGATGCACAAATCAAGCCAAAAAAGGAGGAGTTTGCAAAAGGCATTTCAAGCAGGGCAGCAGCCAATCCAAAGAAGAATGTACTGTTGTACCCGTATAGCCAGTTAGTCATTCAAGCGGTGCTACAACTACACAGGCTACCTGTAGAGATACAAGAAGGATCTAAAGAGAAGAGAGGATACCAAATCTAGAAAGTTTGTTTATGGATGTATTGGCGAGAGACCCTGTATACTAGAATAGAAGAGATATAAAGTCTAGAGATATCATTGCGTGAGTATCAGTTCAATAGATTAGTGGCAATAACTACTTGCATTGCCTATCAACCCTTAAGGCGGCATTACCAAAAGGTCGAGATAGTGAAGCAAAGACGAGAGGCTAGGCAGACTAGAGGGAGAAAAGGATACCGTATCTTTTAAGCTAAATCTTTGTGTCTCTTCACCATCCATCAGTTTAAAGTTGGTAACTGCTGACACTTGCAAATAGCATTATATCAACCATGAAGCTCTCCCTATCATTAGCATTAACATTTGCAACAGCCACATCGGCATTTGCCTTATCACCGGGCAAATCCGCCCGTTCAACGGCATCAGTACGACAACAACCAGCATTCGTCCGGCCATCACTATCCAATCATCATGGTGATGCCTCAATTGAATTATCGAAACGTGAAATGGCATTACGTTCAACTGCCTTGGCCTCTTCATCTGATTCAGGAGCCATGAGTACCCGTGGTGGAGGCGCATTATCAGGTATTGACATTCCACTACTATGTTACTTTGCTCTATGGTACCTTGGTAATTATTATTATAACATATCCAACAAGTTGGCATTAAAGGCAACAGGTGGTGCTGCCGGATTTCCAATGACTATTAGTGCATTACAACTTGGTATTGGTAGTTTATATGGAATCTTTTTATGGTTGGCACCCGATGCTAGGGATAAGCCTAAGATTACCTTGGATGATGTGAGTTTTATATTTTTGATGTTTAGTTGGTGCATGTGATGTGTCTCTTTTAAATGTATTATTGATATGTATGTATTATTGCAATTCTCATTTATATATCATATCTATATACACATTGTTAAATTGGTTAATAAATAGTTGATTAAAATGCTCCCCGTAGCATTCTGCTACGCCGGTGCACACTCCGCCTCGGTATTTTCATTCTCCGCCGGATCTGTCTCATTTGGACAAATTGTCAAGGCATCTGAACCAGCCTTTGCGGCAGTATTATCTCAATTCGTTTACAACAAGCCCGTATCCAAGGCTAAGTGGGCATGTCTACCAATTGTTATTGGCGGAGTCATCCTTGCATCAGTTAATGAATTGGACTTTGCCTGGGCGGCATTAATCTCAGCCTGTATTGCCAATATGTTCGCCGCCGTTAAAGGTAACGAGAATAAGAAATTAATGGAAACTGAAGGATTAAAGGAACGTTTGGGATGTGTTGGTAATCAGTTTGCTATTACTAGTATTATGGGATTCTTATTAAGTATCCCATTCGTTTTGTTGAGGGAGGGTAGTAAGTTGGGTGAGTTTGTTGAAGCGTTTAAGACTGTTCCTGCCTTGAAGAACAATTTGATTGCTAGGTGAGTTCATGTGATATGAGTGTTGTTAGTTATAAGTGTATTGAAAGTGTTGGAGGAGTTGTATCGGGTTGAGTTGTTTGTTTGGTGCATATGATGTGTATACTTACTAAATGAACATATCTTATGTCTAAAACAGTGCCCTTTGGTTCTACGGATACAATGAAGTATCCACCATGACCCTCAAGAAGACTGTAAGTATCATATTTGTGTGTATTGATTTGCTTGTCATATCGTTTCTATACATCTTCTAACCTATACCTTGACACATGATATGTTCAACAACAAATAACAGAGTGCCGTAACTCAATCGGTAGCCAACACTGCCAAGCGTGTCATCGTTATTGTTGGTGTAGCCCTTGTCCTTGGAGAGTCTCTTGATCCCATGAAGCTTCTTGGATGTGCCATTGGTATTGGAGGCGTATTCCTTTACTCTGTCATTGACAGTCTTGTCAAGCCTAAGGAGGAATAAACGTTCATTGAGGGTTGAGAAGACTATGCTCTTTTATCAGGTGGAGGTGAAATGTCACCCCTCCTGTGTAAAGATGTGTAAGATGAATTAGTATTGTTATTTGGGTTATGAGAAGTGAAGGGAAACGATTGGAATTGGGGTATGAGAGGAAGAGAGAGAGACAAGAGAGAACAGCACAAGACATTACGACAAGCCAACTAGCATGTATAGTGCTTTCTCGGGGTATCATTTTTAAGTGTGTTAAATCAAGATATATTATCATTACTGGCACAAGCGTTGATACTAATCATTCCTACTACTTGAATATCGTACTCATATCCGATACCTCCTCCTTCTCTACCTCGATTGGGTGGATTGATCGACTCCTCTTGTCTGTAGCATCATATCCTTCTTCTCGTATCAATGAGTCGGTTAATTTGTATTTGTCCTAATAACGGCAGCATCCTGGCTTCGTCCATATCCATCCAATACTAATAATAACGATACATCTCGTCAGCTGCAGCAGCTTTGTCCCTCTGGGGACTCTTAATCTCACCC